>MDTA01193766.1_pt1 | contig 30158 bp, 27 predicted proteins | sample 811151 | NCBI WGS metagenome assembly MDTA01 (sample SAMN05326648, study PRJNA326480) | marine metagenome | isolation source: seawater | place: Indian Ocean: South | collected 2010 | reverse complement strand
GTGCTGTACATTTTAGTTCCATCAGGGTTAAATAAAACACCAGTTGGTTGCCTCTGTTCACCGGTACCCCAGTTTTTTTGTCCAACTAAAGAGGAGACTCCTCCAAAAGACTTTGAGGAAAAAAGTGATAAACACATTAAAAAAATAGCAAAATATTTATAAAATTTTTTAAAAATGTTCATAAAATTATAGTTTAATTTTATAATAAATTTAATCGCAATATATTAAAAAGTATTGGATATTTCTAGGTTCAAATAATAGTCATCTACTTTACTCATCAGCTTATAATTGGAATTTAAGCTTAAATTATAACCATGAACCTCAGTTGTATAACTTAATTCAGTCTCATTATTTTCTAGAGGGTTAAAGTTAAGTGCTAACTCTGCTCCATCCTCACGAATTCTACTAAATTTGAGGAATATACTTTCCTGATGACTGCTATCATTTAAACCCTGGAATCGTTCATAGTTCACTGCAAAAGTTCCACCTTCAAGAAGCAAAACTTCAAATCCAATATTACCTCTAACATTATGTCTTGAATGAGTTTCAACTGTTTTAACCAATAATTTTCCGTCGGCATTATTTGTAACAGAATAATCTATATCAGGTGATAAGTCTGCTACGTATTCAATACTTCCATTTCTAGATAACTTTCCAATATCAATTTGAATCGTATTATCAAAATTAAATCCAGTTTCAACTGTTCCATTTCTAAATATTAATGTCTCATAACTATCAATACTATTTGTAGATGATGTTCCAAAATCTGTATAGGAAGATAACTTAGTTATTCCTAATTGAACTTTTCCTGTTGGTGTTATATTAAATTTACCATATCCTTTTTTAGATTTTAAACTAAATGCTGTAAAGATTTGTTGACCATTACGTTCACCAGCAATTGTGTCATCCATTATTTGATCCATCCTTAATAAACTTGCTCCTATTAATGCGTTTAGATGTGAGTTATAACTAATTGGAGCTGTGCCATAAAAATTTAGAGAAAAAGACTCCCCATCTAGTTTTGTCTCATTTGGATTTAAATAATCAGTATCATTTCTACCATATCGAACGGCAAGACCAACGAAAGTATCTTTACCGACTTTTTTATCTTTTCCAAACATAATTCCAGAAGATCTTATCTCTCTTGGATCTGTTAGAATTGTATCTCCTAGTCTTCCAAATGAAATATCTCCGTGAGTCCAACTAGACCATTTATTTTTGTCAGTTTCTACTTCATTATTTAAGGATACTTTTTTATAAATTTTTTTACCAAAATTTGATTGAAGTTTATTTGTTAAAGCAGCTAAAAGTGGATTGTTATTTTTAATATTAATATTATTGCTGTTATAATTTTTATTATCATTTCGTCTTATCCATTCAAATCTTTTAAATATTGTTGATGAATTTTGATTAATAACATTTTTAGCAAACTCTACTTGTCCAGAAGTATTGGATACAGTTTCTCCTTCGCAAATTACAATTCCATAAGGACAACTTAAATCGTACTCATAAAGCGCATCCCTTACACCTGCACCTGTATTGTGATAAGTAACTTGATAAAGTTTCATTCCGTCACTAGAAAAACTCAATCCAAGGGGAGTCCTTGCGTCACCTGAACCATCAAAGAAATTTGCTATACTTCCTACAAAAGTTGCTGAACTTGTATGATAGGGATTTGATAATTTATAAACTGCAATTTTAACGTTTGCGCTGTCTACATTGCTTGAATCTATTACATACATCCTGGTCCCATCATCATCAAATTCTATATCTTGTTCGAATAATGAAAGCACATCACTTGTAACTAATTCATTTACAAAGCTCGCTGATGAAGTGTCATATGGAATGCTTAAATCATATTCTACAACACCACCATCTCCTGCTGAATTGTGGCCTGTATCTAAAAGATACATTTTTGTTCCATTATTATTAAAAGTTATATCGTGTGCGTGAACGGAACCATCGCCAGCGCTGAATGCTGTCCTCCAAGCTATTCCATCATCAGCAATTTGAGAAATATCACTTGATAAATCATAAGGTCTACTTAATGAATGTGCATTTAATTGTGTAGCAGCAGCAGTTTTACTAACTACAAAAAATTTTGTTCCATCGCTATTAAAAGCATGACCTTGCGCATCAACAATATCATCGTCACCTGCATTTAAGTCAAATTGAATTTTGGTGCTCGTATCTAAGCTACTAATATCAAAAGGAACAGTAAGTGTATATTGTTCAAATTTATTTGTTGCAAAAACAGTGAAAAAAATTTTTGTCCCATCTGGACTTAAACTAACTTCTGATGGAGAATTGATTATACCGTTTAAACTAAATTTATTTTTAAAAGTTGGTTTAACTTCTGCTTTTAAATCTGTAAATTGAAATACAAGTAAAATAATTATTTTTAAAATTAATATGTTACGCATATTATTAATACCTTTTTCAATTTTTAAAATATTTGTAAAAATATATATGCTTTATAGTTCGCAATTAACATTATTCATACTTCAAATAAATTGCTATTTTCGGGGTTAATTATCTTAAAATACTAATTGGATCGTAATAACAATCTATGTGTTCTGAAGTTTCAAAAAATATTTCTGTTAACTCTGATGAATGAACTTTTTGGCAATATTTTTCTGATCTTAGATCTTTTGAAATATTTTGTCTAACCTTCCTAGCAACAAAAGATTTAGAAAGAGATGTTGAGGTTTGAACAACACTGCCAGTTTCTACTAAGGTATAACTTGGTCCAATCATCGTAGTAAATTGACCACAATTACTTAATAGAGGTACTAAAAGCGTAATTAAAAGCAGCCTTTTCATACATGCTTACTTCTTTTTCTTTCTTTTCTTTTTAGCTTTTTTCTTTTTAGCTGCTCTTTTTTTCTTTTGAACTTTTTTCTTTTTAGCTTTTTTCTTAACAACTTTTTTCTTTTTAGCTTTTTTCTTAACTACTTTTTTCTTTTTAGCTTTTTTCTTAACTGCCTTTTTCTTTTTTGTTGATTTTTTCTTTACAGCTTTTTTCTTTTTTGTTTTCTTTTTCTTTTCAGCTTTTGCTTTTTTCTTTTTAGTTTTTTTGTTTTTTGCTTTAGCTTTTTTCTTTTTCTTTTTCTTTTCTACTTTTGCTTTTTTCTTTTTATTTTTTTTCTTTTTAGCTTTAGATTTTTTTTTATCTTTTTGTTTTTCTTTTATTGCAGCTTTATTCTTTTTATCTTTTTTGATATTCTCTTTAATAATTGATTTAATTTCTTCTTTTTCAAAACCTAAAGATTTCAATTCTTTTCTTAATGCTTTTTTTAATGATTTTTTTTTCTCTTTGGTTTCATCGGGACTTATTTTTGCAACTCTAAGAGCTTTCATTTTTTTATTAAATTTTTTAAGTTGATCTTTGGTAATTTTTTTTGCTTGTCCTGGGGCTTTACCTTTGGTCATTGAACTAAAACTGTATGGATTATCTAATAGAGTTTGTCCAAATTTATTTCCAACTAATACTGCTCCTGGCCTTAACCCTAAAGAATTATTTTTTCCCGGACCAATTAACAATGTATCAGTTTTTCTTTTTGAGACTATTGTTTGAAATTCTGTACCTCTAGATCCTAAAGTTCCCTCTGGCACCTCAACAGTCAAAGCATCAGGATCTTTTTGACTTATTAGTCCTGAAATAATTTTTAAACTTCCTTGTTTGACACTTGCAATAATTTTCCCATCATTTGTATCTGGATCAAAAATAAATGTATCCATCACAACTTCCGAATCTGCACCGACAGTAAATGTAGATTGATCTAATAATAAAATCTGAGTGCCGGAATTTTCAGATGCATAAATAGTTTCATTTAAATATATTTTATCTCCAGGCTTTAAATCTCTAGTCTCTGTTTTAACAGTCCCTGAAGTTGCTCCCACAATTCCAACTAATTGTTTTTTTATCTTTAAAGTTTCTTCAGCAATTGCCGAAAAATTTAAAAAAAAAATAAAACCAAGTATTGCAGATATGTATCTTTTCATTAAACTTAAATTACCAATTTTTTTTAGAAAATAAAACACTTATAAACCAATTTGGGTCATTTTAATTAAATTATTTCTATTAAAAGCATATTTATTAAAACATTTTCTGTTAATTCAAGCTAAAAGATTTATTTAAACTTAAAGAAAACGAGTCTGTTATATAATCATAATTTTGGATATTTGCTTCTGAAGTCAGCTTATCATATCCTAAATTTATAAATAGAGATCTATTCGGATCTAAAGCTGGGAAAATATCTCCCACTGCTTTAGTTAACATCATATCAAATGTATGTGTAAAATCGGATCTTAATATCGTTGAGTTAACAGAACTGTCCTCCTTTTTATAATCATTAAAACTAAATGCATTACCAACGGAAAAATAGGCCCATGGGTATGCAAAATTTAATCTGAAACTAGCATCATATGTTTCGTAATCATTTCCAGCGTCTACTTTTGCATCGCTATCGCTGTAGCCTATGCCAATCGATGTTGATATAATTTCATTTACTATAAAATCATGACCTATTGAAAAACTATGACCTATTGAATTTGTCTCATCAGCTGTTGTATCTGATGAATTAAGATTTCCTTTTGAATCAGAGAAGGTGTAACCATAACTAAAAGAATTTCTTTCTCCAAGAGAGAAGAATCCTCCTATTCCATACATTATTGAAAAGCTATCTGCATCAGTCTCATAATCAGTTTTACTTAACATAAAATATGGGCTTAAACTTTGATTTCTAACTTCTGTATCAACTGCTAAAGTTAGACCATAGCTATCATAGTCATCGTCTGTTTCTTGATATTGGTCTGAGGCTGTATGCGAAAAATTTATTAAAAATGATGACAATTCACCTATGGGTCTTGAGGCTGATAATCCAACCCCACCACTTAATGTTCTGTCGTGTTTTGCAGAATTAAAACCCACAACACTACCACTTTCATATTTTGTTCTAGTTTTAGAAACACTATTTACATTATCAGTTTGTACTGCTCCTAAAGATAAATCTGCTGTTAAATTCCAAAGACTTGGTTCTCTATCTTTTAATTCTTCCTCAATTTCTCTTAATGTTTCTAAATCTTCAGCACTTAAATCTCTTCTCAATTTCATCTCCTCGATTATAGTTCCTGCCTTTTGAGGTGAGTCTGCTTGAACTAATACTGACAACAGATAAAGTTTGATTTCAACATTATCTGGGTAAAGCATATTTAATCTTTCTAATGTTGATATAGTTTGTTTAAAATTCCCCATCTTTCCTTGTTGTTGGGCATATTTTAGATTTAATTCTAAATCGTTAGGTTTTTGCAAGATTTGCATATATGTAATATTTTTTTCAGAAGAACTTACAGGTTTTACAAAAGATAAAAAAAGTACTGAATTTAAAATTAAAACCAAAATCAAATAATTATTTAAATATTTGTTATTTAAAAATAGCATATAAAAAAACTTTTGATGACTAATTGTCTTTTAGACTAACACTCTTCTCCGTTAACTTTCTCTCTTTGAGGGGTACCATTTCTTACCAAGGTGATTTGACATTTTTCATTATCATCCCCTGTGCTCTGTTTGGCAAATATAGTAAAAGTATTTCCTCCCCCAAAAATACAAAAGTGATAATCTAAACTATCATCTAAAGTTCCACTTTCATCAAATAAGGCAGAACTAATCAAACCTAATCCATCTGCATCGGGATCACATTCATCTTGACCCTCGTCACCAGGTGTAAAATAATATCTACTTGTATTTGAAAATTCTTCAGTTTGAGCTAATGCTATTTGTTGCATTGCAGCTTCAGTTGCACTTTTCATTGCAGATTGGGAATACCCGTTGTAAGTAACAGTTCCCACTGCGGCAAGAATTCCTATAATTGCAACAACAACTAAGAGCTCTATTAAAGAAAAACCTTTAGAGCTCCTAATTGTCATAATTTAATTCTTTATAGAATTAAGTTCCTACTTCAATATCGTTTTTTACTGAGTCGCCTGAAGTTGTGCAAGCTGTATCATCACCATCGGCTTGATCATCAAAACAAGTTTCTACTGTTATCGTTGATCCACTACTGGATAGTCTTACATAACCTTTGTCATCATTTGTATTTGCTGTTCCACCATTTGTAACAGCGGCGTTTGCATTTGCAAATGGATTTTTAAAATCCGAAAGTGCTGTTACTGCAGCAGTAATCACATCTGATGCAGATCTGCCTTCACATGTTAAGTTACCACCCATTGCAGTAGACTCTCCAATATTACATTTTTGATCTTCAGCAGCTATATATTTAACCACAGATGCATGATTTGATTTAGCAGCATTTTTTTGAGCCCCAGCTGTATAACCTTGGTAAGCAACCGTTCCAACTGCAGCCAAAATTCCAATAATCGCAACCACAACTAATAATTCAATTAGCGTGAAACCTTTTGTATTTTTCATTTTTACAAGTCCTTTTATTAATTAATTAATATATATAGAGAAACATAATGTTTTTTTGCTTTATGTAAATATGTTAAAAATTTAATAGAAATCGCTTTTTTTGTAGAAAAATTTGAATATCTGCTCATAATGGGTCTAATAAATATTTATGACATACAAAATTGAGGAAAATGGTAACATTAAAATCGTTCATCTAAATGGGGAAATAGACATGGATGTGGCAGATAAAGCTAGGCGAACTATACTACCTTTGATTGAAGGTGGTAACGAGGTACACGTTAATTTAAGTAAAGTCACTTATATGGACTCTTCGGGTATTTCAGTTCTAATTGAAAGCAAAAAATTATCTGAAGAAAAAAAATCAAAGTTTGAATTGAAAGAATTAAGTAAACCAGTGGAAAAGGTTTTAAAATTAGCGAGGAAATTTTTATGAGTTATAAAATATCAGAGGAAGGAAATGTAGTTACTGTTCACTTAGATGGTGAAATTGATATGGATAAAGTTGAAGCTGCAAAGGAAATTATATTTCCACACATAGATTCTGGAAAAGAGGTTCATTTAAATTTAAGTCAAGTACAATACATGGACTCATCAGGAATTTCAGTTTTAATTGAAAGTCATCAAAAAGCATTAGAGAATAATAATAAGGTTGTTATTAAGGACGTTAGTAAATCTGTTCTGAAGGTAATTATGATGGCAAAATTGGAACAAATTCTAAATCTAGAGTAGTAATGAACTTAAAGGTACATCAAGACCTTACTGAAAAAAAAGACTTTGTGGTCAGAACCTCAAGTCTTAAAAGTGTGAGAGATTTTTCAAGAGAAGTGTTCGAAAAATTACAGATTCAAGATGATCTAAAAGATGAGCTTGTACTAGCGATTGCTGAGGCTGCACAAAATATTGTTAAACATGCTTACAAAGATAATCCAGACACAAATGATAAAATGGCTGTTCAAATATCTTGTAAAGAAAATAAATTGGAAATTGGTTTCTTTGATATGGGTAAACCTGTAGATCCTAAAAAAATAAAACACCGTAATATCGATAACATAAGACCCGGGGGATTAGGAACTTTTTTTATTCAACAAATAATGGATGCGATTGAATTTAAAGAGGGAAAACAATCTTGGGTCAATCACTTAGTATTAACAAAACAATTATAGAAATTAGTTTATTAAAGCTCCAACGTTAAAGATAGGTGAATACATCGCAATCATTAATCCACCGATCATTACACCCATAAATACAATCATGATTGGCTCAATCAAGGATGATAAATTTTCAACTACAGTATCGAATTCAGACTCATAATATTTTGCTACAGATCCAAACATTTCATCTAATTGTCCTGTCTGTTCACCAACTGAAATTAATTGTCCAAAGGTTGGCGGAAATAGAGGATCTTTTAAAAATAATTTAGTTAATGTGTCTCCTGAAAAAACTCCTTTTTTAACATTTTCTAAAGACTCTAACACTACTACATTATTACTTACTGATTTTGCAATTTCTATACTCTCTAATAAATTTACACCTGCTGCACTTAAATTACCCATAATTAATGAAATTCTAGCTAACATCGATTTTAAAATCATGTCGCCAAATATGGGAAGTTTTAAAACTTGTTTATGCCAAGCGTATTTTATCTTTTCATTTTTTGTAGTTAGATATTTAAATACACCAAACCCTCCTGTTAAAGATAATAATAAAATCAAACCACCGCTCCCTCTTAAAAAATCACTCATTGCCATGATAGTTGCGGTTGCAGCGGGTAGTTCTATACCCATTCCATCATACATTTTAGCAAAAACAGGTACTACCTTAATTAACATGAAAGCACTTACGGTGATTGCAACAGTAAACATTATACCAGGATACATTAATGCACCTTTGATCTTCTTTTTTATTGCTTCTTTTTTCTCAAGTGACTCAACAATTTTTAATAAGAAAACATCTAGTTTACCACTAGCCTCACCAGCTTTAATTAAGTTTATATAAACATTGTCAAAAAGTTCTGGAAATTTTCCAAAGCAAGTAGATAGAGTAACACCTCCCTCTAAGCTTTTTCTAATGTCCTCAACCACTTCTTTCATAGCAGGACTTTCTAATTGATCTCTCAACATTGCTAATACTTGCAATATTGGTAATCCGGCCTTTACCATAGTCGCAAACTGCTTTGAGAAGATTAATACATCTTCAACTTTAGCCTTCTTTTTACCAAATAATGATTTTCCTGACTTTTTTTTCTCTTTTTTTTCTGTTTGTTTCTTTTTTGATGACCTTATGAGATTAGTAATTATAATTTTCTGTTCTTTTAATTTAAACGAAGCCTCATCAGGATTAACGGCTTCTATATCACCCTCTACATACTTTCCATCAGAAATTCCTTTATATGTATAAGTTTCCATTAAATTATTTCAATTATTCTGATGAAAGAACTCTCTCGTATTCCCTGAAATTTAGATCTCCTGATGCAATTAGTCTTCTACCCATATCTTGCATTTGTTGGAAGCCCTCTTTTACAGCTATCTCTCTTAACTCTGGGGTAGTTGCTTGTCTTAATATCGCTTCTTTAATTGGTTTTGAAACTACTAAAATTTCATAAATACCTTGTCTTCCTTTGTAACCTGTATCGCTACATTTTTCACAACCTTTTCCTTTTAAAGCTTTTACTCTAGATGCGAGCTCTGCAGAAAAACCTAAATCTTGTAGAACTTTAGGAGTGACATCTTCATCTGGAATTTTGCATTCTTTGCAATTTTTTCTGGCTAATCTTTGAGCAACAACTAATTGCGTTGCAGCACTAATTAAATAATCAGGTGTTCCCATATTTTGTAATCTAGTAATTGTACTTGGTGCATCATTTGTGTGAAGCGTACTAAATACTAAGTGACCTGTCAGCGCAGCCTTTAAACCAATATCAACAGTTTCCTTATCTCGCATCTCTCCAACTAATATTATTTCCGGGTCTTGTCTTAAAAAAGATCTTAGCGCTGAGGCAAATGTTAAACCAATATGATCTTTAATTTGCACCTGTCCTACTCCATCAAGTTCGTATTCGACTGGGTCTTCAGCAGTTAATATATTTAAATGAGGTTTGCTAACTTCTTTAAGTATACTATACAGAGTTGTTGATTTTCCTGAACCAGTTGGTCCAGTAACTAAAATAAGTCCTTGTGTAGAATGAATAGCTTTTCTTAAACTTTTAAGATCTTGATCCTCAAAATTTAGTTGTTCAAGGGTAATATCCCCGGCATCCTTGTTAAGAACCCGCATTACAATTCTCTCATTATTTGCTGTTGGCAATATAGACAAACGAAGGTCAACAACTTTTCCTTCAATTTTAAAATTTATCGCTCCGTCTTGAGGGAGTCGTCTTTCTGCAATATCTAACTTACCCATAATTTTAAAACGAGTAACTACTGCTCCGTAATTATCATGTAAAAATTTCTTATACTGTTCTTGTTCTTGCAACATTCCATCTAGTCTATATCTTACTCTTGAAGTAAATCTGTAAGGTTCGATGTGAATATCACTAACACCTTTTTTTATAGCTTCAGCTACAACAGCAGTACTAAATTTAATTACTTCAGATTCATTTTCAATTGCTTCAATATCTTCTTCGGGAGGTTTTTCTAATACCTCACCTGCATCACCTAAATCAGAGTCAAAGGTTTTTTGTTTTTCTTTATTCTCTTGTCTAATAGTAGCAGCAGTTACTTCGCCACTCTCATTTGTTAGTCTTTCAATAAATTCTGAAATTTGAGTTAAAGGGGCTGCGTATAGTTCAATATTTTTTTTTGTTATAGCTTTTAAATTTCTCATCAAAGTTAGCTTTGAGCTATCTGGAATAGCAATGTGAAGGTTTTTACCCTCAACTTTAAATGGTGCTACAAAGTTAACTTTTATATAATTCGATGGAAGAACTGTTTTTATATCTTCACCAACTTTAATCTTAGCTAAATCTACTATTTCAAGATTTTGCTCTTTAACTAATATATCTAAAATTTTTTTTTCGTCAGTTAACTTTAAATCGAAAACAGCTTCAATTTGTGATTTATTTCCTTCTGTGCTATTTTTTTTAATATTAATTAAATCTTTGCCAGAAATAACATCATTATCGATTAGGACATTTATTAAGTTAACTTCACTTTCTCTACTTATTTTTAACATAAACTTTATAATATCCTTGGTGCAATAAAAACCAAGAGTTCATTTAGTGTGTCTTGTTTTGCATTTCCTTGAAATATTTTGCCTAATATTGGCAATTTACTTACTCCTGGAACACCCTCTTTTTCGCTACTCACATTGTTCTTTTTTATACCACCGATTACTACGATATCTCCATCAGCAACAAGAAGTTTTGTAGCAATTTCCATTGTATTAATTCCAATAGCGCCTGAAGTACCAACAGAGTTAGGAGTGTCGTTATTAACCTTTACATCAAGAAGAACGTTTCCATCTCCAATAATACTTGGCGTAACATTTAAAACTAAAGCTGCGGGAGTAAATGTATCTGCACCTTCTCCTCCAGATACTGGGATTTGTATACCCTGCATTATACTTGCTGTTTGGTTATCTAGAGCAAATAATTTTGGATTTGAAATCGTTCTACTTAGTTCCTCTTTTTCTAATGCGTCTAATTGAGCTTTTAAAACAATTGATCCTGTTCTTCTTAATATACCAAAACCACTATTTCCAACAATCTCAGAGGCGAACAAGTTGTCATTTGCTCCACCTATAGCAGCCGTATCGCTAGAAATTGATGCACCGCCTCCTGTAGCACTTCCAATAGAACTAGAGTCATTCGCTGTACCTCCCATTCTTAATCTGTTTCGAGTATAGGCTGCACCAAGTTTTGTTCCTAAACTTTGTAGAAATGTTGATGAAGCCTCAACTATAAATGCTTCCATTAAAACTTGTTTTGTTCTTACATCAATTTCTCTTAAAACCTTGTCTACTACATCTAAATCTTTTTCTTTTCCTCTCACGATTATCGATCTTGTTGTTTTTTCCTCTGTAACTTGAATTGGTATAAAACTGCTTCCAGTTCCAGAAGTTGATGTGAATAATTCTGTTATAGTTGCCTTAGCTTCTTCAGGTGCTATGTAATAAAGTCTGAATATTTCTGATATAATAGGTTCTACAGAGTCTTCTAACTCGACTTTCTTTTTAACAGCTAATGCTCTAGCAGATTTATAACTTTCCTGTGATGTTAAAGTTGCAGGGGTAGAAACTCTAATTATATTACTTTGCACGTCTATATCTGCTGCATAATTTTTCATGTCTAGTAAAGCATTAAATGCTTTGTCCCAGGGAACATTAACCAATTCCGCTGTGATAGCTCCAGCTACATCATCTCCTACCAAGATATTTATACCACCTATTTTAGACATAAGTGTCATTGCTTCTTTGTAATCCATGTTTTGAAATCTAAATGAAATGTTTTGCTTTAAATCTTTGTACTCATCTGGAATTAATAGATAATTCTTTTCTTTAACTGATGATATTTTTTTTCTTTTTTTAAGATATACAATATCTCCTTCAACTGGAGTTGGTCCCATTTCAGCACTTTTTTCTAATTCCTTTTTACCAAGAGTTTTTACATCTGTTTTAATTAAAGGTGTATCATGTTTAAAACCCTTTGTTTTTTTTCCTTGTTGCAAACAACCTGTCGTAATTAAAATAATAATTGAAAAAAGACTTAAGTATTTTATAAAGTTTTTCATTATAAATTATTATCTCTTTCTGTAATTTGATTTTTAAAGTTTATTACTACAACCGAGTTTTCGTCTCTTTCGAAAACAACTTCTTTAGAATTTATTGATAATAATTTTATTCCTGGTGATAATTCTTCAAATAAAGATAAAGTCATAATCTCTCCATTTTCATCAATTAGCGATGCATATGACTCGTTTTGACCTTCCATAACACCAACAAGTTTAAAATTAAATAAACTTAATTTTCTCTTTTCATCATCAGAATCCGCCAAGATTTTAATTCCACTTCCACCACCCAAAGATCCGTCACCTACAAATGGATCGTTCAAAGGCAACGGTTCTTCTTCACCTGCCTCTGCATTTAATTTTTTTATAGCCTGTTCTTTTTTAACTTTTTGATTTATTTCTTTTGCTTTCTCGACTATATTTTGAGCGTTGTCGTGACTGTCTGCAAATACATTTAAGTGAATAAAAATAAAAGACGTTATTAAAGTTATAATTTTAAAAAAATTCATCTGCCAGTCCTACTATAGTTAGTGTTCCATTTACTTTTATCGTTCCAGTTGAATCTCCTTTTACCACTTGAATAGTCTCTTTGTCAAAGTTAAGCATCTTTTGGGATAGGGATATCTGTCTTTTAAATTTGATATAGCCTAGAAAGTTACCGTTTATCTCAAATTCTACTGGAATTGTGTAATAAGCAACATTATCAACTTTTTTTACTTTGCCTTTCTTCTTCTTTTTCTTCTTTTTCTTCTTCTTTTTCTTACCATCTTCTCCTACTGCTTTTGCAAGCGCATTCTCTTTTGAAACTTCCTTGATTTCTTTTTTAACAATTTTTGATATTACTAAGTCATTCATTCCAGCAAATTCACTCAAAGTCTGATAAAGGCCTTCTACCTCAGCTTTTGTGTGAAATAGAGTTGAATACTCTTCATACCTAGGTTTTATTTTTTTAATTTTGGCCTTGCTCGCTTTAATTTCTTTTATAAATTTTTGAGACTCCTCTTTTTTCTTATTCATGTCATCTAACTGTGCTTTTTTCTTGTTCACAATGGGATTTAAAACTCCATAAAAAATGATTAAGAAAAAGATAACTGCACCAGCAGAAATACCAATCTTAATCCAAACTTTCTTATCAACAGCTTGGAGCTTCGCTTTGATATCATCCATTGTGATGTTGTTTAAATTTTTTAAATCAATATTAAAATTCATAACTAAACTTTTTTAATTCTTACAAATACTCTAAATCCTTTCATTGTTATTCCTCCAGCAGATTTTCGGGGTAATCTCATAGAAGAAAGTGAAGCTTGTTCGACTAAATCTTGTTGTCCTAAATTATTAATAAATTTTAGAATATCCTGATCGCTTGCCGCAACACCTTGAACTGTAACTAAATTTCTACCGTTATATTCTAGCTTGTCAAATTTTACTCGTGTTGGAACACTTGATGCTATTTGTGCTAATATCCTGTAAGTCAGTTCTTTGTTTGATTTGAGAGAATTACTTAACTTAAGAGTTGTCTCCATTAATTTTAGTTCTTTTGAAATTTCTTTAAGCTCTGTTTTTTTTTGTTTATGTATTTTTTTGACGTTCGCATAATTAGATAGTTTTTTATTGTAAGAATGAATATTCCAAAAGGATAAGGTAAATAATATCAAATAAATTACTGCTATACCCGTTGCTAAACCTTTAAAAGCAAAATTTGAAATTGCTTTTATCTTTTTTTGTTGGAACATGCTTTGTCTATTTGGAAGTAAATTTATATTTTTTGCAGCAGTTACAAATTTATAATAACCAAATACATCTAATTTTCTAAATGCTAAACCTATTGAAGTGGCTATGTATGATTTATTCGTTAGATTTAATTGTTGCTCGAATTGTTGTGGTATCTTTAAACCGTCTATTGGATCAAATAAATTAAATCCAATATTCATTAGGCTTTTTCTAAAGAAAGATAAATACTCCTCCACGTTTTCAATATCTGAAACAACTTTAACATTTCTTATTCTTTTTTCATATTTTGTTTCAAAATCTTGAATTGCTTGTTTGACTTGCGTTGCGTATCTTCTAACTAATCCTTCTTTTTCCTCAACATTTTGAGACTCTACTAAAATTTTTCTATCCATTCCACGTAAGAAAATATCTGTAATTATTGGATTATTGTTGTACAAAATCATTAAATAATTTTCATCTAATCCAAATTCTAATACTGCAGTAAGATTTGCATCTTCAGTTTTATTTGAAATTTGATTAATTTGGTCTACTGCAGATTTAAGAGCAAAACATTTTACATCTATAATTACTGGATTTAGTCCACTATTTTTTACAATAGTTACATAACTATTAATATCTGTTAATTTTGATGCAACAAACAAGATATCCATAGTATTATCTTTTTCATTACGATTAATTACTTGGTGAAATATTGAATAATCATCTAGGTTATCAGTTAGTTGAACTAAATTTTCCCAAAGTGAATTAGTTTCAATTGCTTTTTGTAATTCTTCATCTTTCATCAAAGGAGAAGTTACAACTCTGATTATTGCACTTGTTACTGGTATAGAAATCGCAACATTAGTGGTATCTAATTTCACTTTTTGTAAAACCAATTTTAATTCTTCAGTTATTTTTTCTGCATTTTCAATTACAGAACTTTCGTCTGGAATATCTATTTTATGAGTGTAAAATTTCTCAAGCACCCACTGGTTAGATTTATTAACATTTACTTGAGCTAAACGTATTTCTTTATTTGTAATTTCGAGTCCTATTATCTCTTCACCTTGTATTGAGGATTTACCAATTTTACTTTTTAAATAAGTAACAACTTTGGATATTGCATTAACCCCTTTACTAGATGATGATTGTGGGAGTTTAATTCCTTTTAAAGATGGTTTTTTTAATTTTATATTTTTTAATTTACCCAAAATATTTGAAACTTTATTTTTTGCACTTAATTCATTATTTTCGTTTATTGCTGTAGATGATGTTTCTTTTGAAGTTTGTAAATTTTTTTGATCTAACGATGGAGAAGGAGAAATGTTTGTTGTTTCTTTTTTTAAATCTGTAGACTGTTCAATATTTTTTTGCTCTTCTGCTTGTTTTTTTTGTTTTTCACTTTCAGCAATAACATCATCATACCATTTTTCTAAAATAGGAATTGCTTCTTCAAGGTTTTGTGTTCCAGAGGAAGAAATTTTTTGTTTTCCATCGATATACAATCTTCCAACCCAATTTTTCGATTTTAATTCCCCTTTATATTTGTCCTGACGAACATAGATATGAAGTCTGCCGTCTTTTTTATGAATAACTTGATGATCCTTATTTCCATTTTCGCCATTTTCAGATGTTTCATTTTTATTTTCAAAACTTTCTGTATTATTTTGCTCATCATTAACTAAATTTTCACTTTTTAATTGATTTTCAGAAATATTTTGGTTTGGATCAATATTTACATCGTCAACAACTTCGGATTGTTTAACAATATCAACTTCAGATTGATTATTATCATCAACCTGGGGTTTATTATCCTCTAAATTCTTTTTATCCTGATCTTCGTCAGCCATAATTATTTATTTTTTTTAATTCTCTAACACAAATTAACGAATCTCTAACACAAAAATAAGTTTATGTCTAACACAAAAAAATATATTGTGCTCAGTTTGGGGCAAACTTTCAAAAAAGTCAATAAAATTAGGGTTTTTTATAGATTTAAAAATTTAAAAAATTTTAATAATTTAATAAGTATTTTCAAAATCTCTAACACAAAATTTATAAACTCTAACACAAGAAAAGTTTTTTAAAAATTAAAATTAAAAAAAGTCAATATAATCAACGTTTTTAACAATTTTACATTTTTGTGTTAGAGTATTTTTTTTTTGTGTTAGAGAATATATTTTTTAAATAAATTTTATTATTGAATTTTTTTATACCTGCAAAGAAGAACAAATTAAACAATTATTTGTAATATTAATACAACAATTTATTAAATTTTATATATAAAACCTAAAGTTGATTAAAATTAAACAATTTTTAATTGAATTTTGCTAATTTTTTTAATTTTTTTTCAAATCATACATTTTTTACACTTAACATTAAAAAAAAACCTAAAATAAATAAAATTGATACAGACAGTAGACCAATTCTTTGAGAAAAAAAGTAAGTCGTGGTTCCAACAAGCATTGGGCCTGCAAATGATGTTGCTCTACCAGAAAAACTAAATAAACCAAATCCTTTTCCTAAATTTTTATTATCTAATAACTTTGCCATTAAAACTCTACTTGCACTTTGAATTGATCCAATGAATAAAGAAACAAACATCACACTATAAAAAAATTCATTTTTTGTTTGCGCAATCAAAGAAATATAAATTACAGAGAATGTTAAAGCGACTATACATAAAATTATTATTTTTTTTGAATTAAACTTATCATTTAAGTAACCACCAATAATTACTCCAACAAATGCAACTACGTTTCCAAAAATTGCAAGACTTAATAGATCTTGAGTTGTGTAAGCAAAAACTCCAGATGCATAAACACCTCCACCTGCTGTTAAAACAATTAATGCATCAGCATAAATCATTCGTGCTAATAAAAATTTACCTACATTTGTAAATTTATTTTTCCAGACAATCTCTATTATTTTTTTTATAGAAACTTTTTCTGAGATTAATTCTTTATCTAAATTATTTTTTGTAAAATTTATAATCATTGGTAAGGCAAATATTAAAAACCATATTGCAACAACGAATGGAATAAATCTTATATTTTCAAATTCATTTTTAGATAAGCCAAAATAATTATTTTCTGGTAATACAAAAACATAAAGAACAATTAAAAGAATTGGTACAGACCCTATGTAACCAAGTGCAAAACCAAAGCCAGAAGTTTTACCAATATCATTTTCGTTTGAACATTTTTTTAATAATGAATTGTAAAACATTAATGCCAATTCGTAAAAATAATTTGAAATAAAAAAAATTATTAACGTATAGAAAATATATTTTGTGTCTGGTTTGGCGAACCAAAACAAACAAGTAGTGAGAATGCATAAATAAGTAAATTTTTTTAAATAATTTATTTTTCCGTTGGAAATATTATCAGCTCGACTTCCTAATAAAGGACTTGTTAATGCAATGGCTAAACTGCAAAGACCAGCGGTCCATTGCCAGTAAGATGCACCTAATTGTGGATCACCCACTATCTGGGTTGCGAAGTATGCTGAAATTACAAAAGTAATTATAATAGACGTATACGCTGAGTTAGCTAGATCATACAGTGCATAGTAAAGTTTATTCATTATAGTTTAACATTTTATCTAGTGAGCCATCTTGTTTCCATTTTTTCATTAAAAGACTCATTTCATCTAATGATTGGGAAACAAATTTTTTAAAAATATTATTATATTCAGATCCTAAAGTTATTCCTTTGCTATCATATTGTAATATATTTTTATTACTTAAATTAAGTATTTTTCTTCTAACAGTTTCTCTTGGTAAGTTTAAAACTTGGGCAATGCTTACAAAATTAAGCTTATTAAATTTAAAATTATTTTTAATTATAGCTTCCTCTTGCAATTCTTTTTCTAATTCCACAAAATTTTTAGAGCTATTTTTGTTTGTTTTATAAAGATAATCGCTTACAACAAGCTGCATAATAATAAAGCTATCAAAATCAATACTTAAATCTTTTTTAACTCTATTATAAAGATTAATTAAAAACATCATCCAGCTATACAAGCCTTTGGATAAAGCTGGTTGAACAGCTGGTTGCTGCTTATTATTTAAATTAATTATATTACTTTTATTTAACAAACTCATTTTTAGTTTACCCAAATTAGTTATTTATATACCTATATTAGTTTTTATTAAACCTAATATAGGTTTACTCTAAGTATAATTGAGGTTTTCTCAATAATTTTTTTAATTAGGATCTCCTAATATATCAGTGTTTAATTCCTGATAAATCATAACAGAAACTGTTTTTAAATTAGAAACGACCCTTTCAACATCCCAATCTAGCTCAACATCGTTACAATTTAATTCTCTAAAATAATAAACTCTTGCTGTTGGAATTGAGGGATCGATTTCTTGAGTAATCACATTCATGATGTTTGTTTTTTTTTCAATTGCAAAATTATATCTGCATACAGTTGATGTGGTCCAGTACAAAAGGGAGCTAATCACAATTGCAAAAAAAATCATTACTTTTGGAATACCAAACATTTTATTTACTATCTATTGCTACGATAGTTAGATCATCTTTTTGAATTCTGTCAGATTTAATTAGATCTTCAATTATTTTTTTTAATCTCATAGAATTAGGAATGTCTTGATATTTTTTAATAAAATTTTGAAAACCATCTTGTCCTAACATATTTCCTTTACTATCTTTCATTTCTGTTATTCCATCTGTAAATATATACATTGAACTTTCTTTAAATGAAATTAGTTTTTCCGTAAATTTATAATTCGGTGCTATACCTAGTGGTGGTCCTGCTTCTTCAAAATTTAAAAATGATTTTCCTTTATTGTAAATTAGAGGTGGCTCATGTCCTGCATTTGATAAAAGTAATTCTTTTTTATTACTATCATAAATACCAATTACCATTGTTACAAACATTCCTCTACTAGCGGTCTCACATATCTCATCATTTAAAATTTTTAAAAGTTCTGCTGATGAGAATATAGTTTTACTCAAACATCTGTATAAACTTGAAGCTTTTGACATTAGTAATGAGGATTTAATTCCTTTGCCTGATACATCAGCTACCCCAAAACCAAACCTACCCTTAGTGAGTTCAGAAAAATTATAAAAATCCCCTGAAACAATTTTCGCAGGTATATTTATTCCAGCAATTGGAAAGGGATCTTTTTTATTTTGTGACAATAAAGTTTTTTGAATATCACCAACTATTTCTATTTCCTTTTGCATTCTATTTTTATCAATTAATTCTTTTGCTGTTTTGGCATTCTTTATTGCTAGCGCTGCAGGACCTGACAGAGTTTCCAAAAGTTTTCTATCTGCTTCATCAAAAAGTTTTGTGTTTGTTTTTTTATTTAAACAGTGAATAACACCAATACACTCTCCAGATACTAATAATGGCGCACATAAAACAGAATATGTAGTAAAGTTAGTTTTATTATCTAAATCAAAATAAAATTCAGCAATTTCTCTTACATCTTTTCTAACATCTCCGACTCTGATACATTTTTTTAGAGCTGTAGCTTTTCCCATTACTCCTTGGGTTATAGGAATTTCAAAATCTTCAAGGTAGGCTTGATACTTAGATGCAATACATTGAAAAATTTGTTTTTTATCCTCAATCATAAAAACATTTGCTGCTTGAGCATTAATTCTTTTAATTATTACCTCTAAAGCATTTTGTAATGTTTCTTTAAGATCTAATGAGCCTGCAAGCTCATTATTCATTTGAGTTATAAGCGCTAAATCTTTTTTTGAGTTATCATCTTGTTTATCAACTTCAGGCTTTTTTGAACCAAAGAACATATTTTTTTATTGGCAATTTATATCTTTTTTGATAATTTTTCAAAATAATGGAAATTATAATTTATTCTCCAAACTTTTATCTTCATATCCAAGATGCAGTTGTACTAATTCAATATTGTATTGATGGAATTATTGAAATAGCATCTCGAATCAAAATTTAATAGTGATTTTTCTTTATATTGCTGTCTTTATATTAGGGAGTTTATGGGGGAGTTTTAGTAATGTATGTATATACAGGCTTCCATTAGGTGGAAATGTTGTAACTAACAGGTCTAAATGTAAAAATTGTAAAAAATTGATCCAATGGTTTGATAATATACCTTTTATTTCCTACTTTATATTAAAAGGAAAATGTAGGAAATGTGGATCAAGAATTGAATTTCAATACTTTATTGTAGAATTAATTACTGCTTTAGGTTTCGTAATTGCTTTTTATATATTTGGCATTTCTATAACTACTCTCTTGTTCTTTATACTAATTACATTCTTTGTCATAATTTATTTTATTGATTTCCATCATTTCATAATTCCAAATGAATTAACATTTCCTTTAATGTTTATTGGATTTATTAAGTCTTTTGATCCTAATATTTATAATTATATATTTCCGAACTACATAAATTCTCTAATTGGCGGAATTGTCGGTTATTTAATTATATGGACAATTATATTTCTCTATAAAAAAATAAAAAATAAAGAAGGTATGGGTTTAGGAGATGCAAAATTATTATCTGCAATAGGATTTTGGTTTGGATGGATTTCTATTCCCTTTATATTATTCTTCTCATCATTTATCGCATTAAGTTTTGCAATACCAAGCTTGATCAAAAAATCCAAAACAATGTCATCAAAGATTCCATTTGGTCCTTATCTTATTATTGGCTGTGTGCTATATTTGGTAATGTTTAAAAAAATTATCATATTTTTAAATTGATGAAAAAATTTATATTAATTATTATAACCCTAATTTTCTCATTTTATGTATTAGTAGAATTTATTGGAGATAGATTAGTCAAAAATGTTTTAGAGGACAATATTTCAAGTTCTTTAGATAGAAAAGTATTAATAAAAAAATTAAATATTGATTATTTGAGCGGAAAAGCAAACTTGGAAGAAATTGAACTGATGAATAAAAATTTTGAAGGATATATGATTAAGATCGAAAACATTAAAGTAGCTCTTGATACATTCTCAATATTCACAAATGATATTATTATCAACAATGTTTTGCTAAATAATATTAAAGTAAATTATTATTTTAATTTTAAAGAACAAAAAATTTCAGATAACTTAAGATCTCTTGAAAAAGACCTTAGAAAAAAATCATCATCAAAATCTAATAAATTTTTTAATATACAAAATTTAAGTGCAAAAAATATCTCCTTGTCTGTTTTATCTCCAGAGCTAGATATTGAAAAAAGTTTTAAATTAAATGATATGAATTTTAAAAATATTGGAAATACAAATCAAAGTAAAAACTATAAAGATGTTCTTAAAAAATTTTTTGTTGATACAGTTGAAAAAATAAAAGAAAAAGTTTCAATTGAAGATATTCTAAATAATTTTGATGTTGATCAAATAGAAAACAAAGTAAAAGATAAACTTAAAAAATTAATAAATTAAATTTCTAGAAACTACTATCTTTCCAGCCGCCTTTGTTTTGGATAATCTCTCCAGGTATAGATAGAATAGAAAATAAAGTGTCTTCATCGCCAGTTGGACCAGCTACGTTCGCAAATAGTTTGTCTGAAAATATTACTAATTCAGAAAGGACACCTTTTCTTACAAACGCACAAGCATTTGCACCAGGATTAGGCACATCTGGTGGTGTCTCTAGACCTAATTGACCTGATGTGTTAGTTCCACATTCATCATCGTGAACGCATACAAAAGCCGATCCTTGATTACAAACATTTTGACCAACAGGTGGTTGATAAACTGGAAAATATACTTGTCCTTTGAACATTGTTGGAGAAGCAGAGGCTTTTCTAAACAATCTTGGATCATGGAAATTACCATCTTCGTTTTGCTCCAATTTAACTACCCAAGCTTTTTGTCCTCTTATCAATTTAGGACATTCATTATCATCCTCACCAGTTACATTAACGCACTGGTTTTCATCATCAATATAAGTTGTATCTGTTCCAGCAGCACCCGCGTGAGCTAAATTTTTAAAATTGTTAGTACTACCTTTTGGAATTATAACTCCATTCAAATGTCTAAAGTCTGGATAGTCTGGATCCATAACGCCATATAAAAGATTATCCATTCCTGGTTCTCTTCCCCCAAGATTAGTAAAGTCCCCAGTTGAACCAAATAACATAAACACACCATCATCCACACCAACACCTGCATCCATTCCAAAAAAAGAAAGTCTTGCATTTCCAAGATTTGCTCCCAAGTTTATTAAGGTTGTTTGATCAAATAGTTCAGCTCCATTTTTTGTTGAGGAAGTTAAGTTAATTTTTGTTATCTTGCCTTCTAGATCATTTATATAAACCATTCCACCCCTCCAAGGAATATTGAAAGCGGTATCAGGTGTAATCACCACTGGTGTTGCTGGTATCGCATTTGGTATATCACTTCCCCCTGGAGTATCAATAAATGTACCAGCATTATCAATTAATCCCATTGGAGTAGTATCTACAATTGTTATTGGCCCTCCATTCGCCTCTGCTCCATAGATTGAACCTGGCTCATCTAAATTTGCTATTTCAACTAAATAGATTGCTGAGCCTGCACAACTATCATTTTTACTCATACCACCACCCATAACAGCAACATAGACGTCGTCATCTATCGAACCACCGGTTGAAATTTGACCTCCGTTTTCTCCTCCAGTGAAAGATGGGACTCTTAAAATTCTAGGCGTCGACCAAGTTTCTCCAAGTTGAGTATAATCAAATTTAGGTTCCATATTTGTGGCACCTTTGCAAGCTGTTGAAATATTGAATTCATTAGTTCCTCTTGGTTCTAATTCGCTAACGACTGCATTAATTACTTTATCTTCAGTGAACTGTACTCTTAACATACCATCGACCATCATAGCACTAGCTATACCTATCAATTCTGCATCTCCATTTACAATTTCCGTAGCGGTTAGTATATCGCCTGGTATGACTTGTCTGTCAGGATAATTCAAAACAATATCTGGGAAATGAAATGTATCACCAATATAACACGACGCTCCACCAGCTTCCTGTCCAGAATTTCTAAAATCAGCATCAGTACTACATGCAGCAATAGCATCTTGTCTGGTAGTAATTTCGACGTCGGAATCTCCTTGTTCATTTTCGTCACCTGCCCTTGCTTCAGCATAATTATTCAACGCAACCATACCTTCTTCTGTTTGAAGATATGATGAACTCCCATTATTGTAAGGTTTTGATGTTATGTCACCTCTGTAATCTGCTATTAAAACTCTGTTACCGACTTGATCATTATAAACAGAAAACAAATGTATTGGACCTTTACCATCTAATATGATTGGATTTGTTACATCTAATACAGAAAAACCTGAGCCACCTCTGCCATATGGTACAAATAATATTGTTCTCCACTCTGGTCCAATTTCCTCTCCCTCCATATTGTAACTCTTCATATAAACATCATGCACAACAATCGATCCATCAACCCCAAATATTGGATTGGTTCCACCTTTACTCCCGTCAGTCTTGCCTTCGTAGTCTTTATTTATTATTTGAGGTAATAACCCAACAACAAATGGAGGTATAAAACACCACTCTTCGTCTCCTGATATTGCATCAATTGCATGTAGGCATCCACTGTTAGAGCCAGCATAAATTATTTTTTGTCTTGCAGCATGATTAGCCATAAAGCCTTGATAATTTTTCTTTGCTCTAAAATAAGCTTCTTCATTAGTATTATTAAAAACTATGTTGGCGTCTGGAGGACCTATTTCAACAAGTTGAGAATGATATATGTCTCCCATTACATGGTCTCTTACTTCTTCAATATTACAGTTACCATTGTAATCAAAGTAATCATTTCCTTTCATAAATTTTATTAAACCATCAATGTCGTCACTAGTTCCATTGGACCCTACTCCAGTGCAGGAAGAGTTTTCGTGATGGTAATCTGCAACAGGATATCCGAATAGTTCTAAAAGTGGTGTTATTTCGTCTGAAAATTCAACTTTAAAGTTGTCCCAATTTTTTAAATAGTCAATTGTCGAAGCGTCATCGTCACAAAGTGGATTATCTGCATTAAGAGGGTCATCGCAATCAGGTCCTGAGCCTAATGCAGTCCAGATAAATCTATCATCCCTTGTATCTCCGTCAGTTGATTGCTGCCTCATTCTAAAAGCTGCGTTCCAATTTCCATGGGAATTATTTGGAGAAGTATCATGCTCTACACTTCCATCTGTATTTAATTTTTTTCGAAGTAATTTTCCTTTCCATTCCCCAAACTGCTCATATTCAAACTGTGCTTGATACAAAGATCCTCCTTCTTGAATAGTTGCTGTAATTGAAGGAGCTGTAAATGCTAGTTTATCGGCTATAATTTGTCTAATCTTTGACGTTAATTGTTGTTTTAATTCAGCTGGTGTTGCAGCTTCAATTGTTTCTTCACAATCATCATCCCCAGGCGATGCGCACGAACCTATTCTTGCAAGCTCGTCAAATCTTTGCAACGGTCTACCAGTGATACCTCCTCCGTAGGCTACATATAAAGATTTTATTCCTTTACCCCTTAATCTTGCCATTCTCTGTGCGGTCTGACCTCTTGCGCCAAGAACACCTGTGTTATTCATGGCACCATCCCCGATAACAATTACATAATTTAATTGACACTCAGAATCTTCGTCAAAAACACTTCCACCTGCCCTAGGATCGTTAAAATAATCCTCTGCTAACTGAGAAAATGCATGAGCATCTGTTCCCCATGCAAGACCCAGAGGATTTAAAACACTCATTATTCTTCCTGCTCCGGCAGAACTTATAGCAACATTTAAACAAGAGTCTCTATTACATTGTGTGCTTGTGCCAAGTGGATGACTACCACTCCATGATTGATAATAAGTACAATCAGGATTTCTGTGACAATGTCGTCCTCCCATTCTTGCTGTACGAGGTCCACCATGTTCACCAGCATTCCAATGACCAAAACCGAAGTGCGCTCCTGTTGTTAGCGTTGTATCATTAACAATAGATCTGATTGCATTTTTAACTCCAGTCCATCTTGATATTGCTGGACCTCCAAATTGTTGCAACCAAGCAGTATCTCTACTTGTTTGAAATATATCCTCATCCAAAACGTCTATGTAACCAGTTTGAGTAGCAGTATAAATTCTTGTATCTGTTACTCTTATCGCGAAATTTCCATTAAATCCTACTTGATTAGCAGCTAAGGTACCAGAATCTCCCTCGTTTGCCATTCTACTACGTCTTCCCATACCTACTGAACTTTCTATAGTACAGGTTCTCGTGCCTGAAAGAGTTATCTTTTGAATAGCATGACTAATATGGGAGACAATATATACCTGATCATTTCTACCAGGTACTTCTCTTACATCGCTAGCAACAGCCATTTGGGTATTCAAATTTGGACGAAGCGATCTAAAACACTGAAAATTATTATTACCTAATTCAGTTAATGTTCCTGTATTAGCTAAATCATATCTTAATAAATTCCCTGCTGTATTAGTAGCGTAAAGGTTATCACCTGCATTGTTAACAGCTATTCGATTAAATCTTTGGTTAAACATAGCATTTGTATTGCACTGAGCATTATTTAAATTACAAGAGACGAAAAAAACATTTCTTCCTCTTCTATTCCATCTTCCAGTTGCAAAAAGAATTGGATTCCCATCTATCATTCTCACATCAAAATCACTTACAACCGCTCTATTAAAATTAAATATAATATGAAATAAACAGGTGGTACCATCTTCACTGAAACCAAATATTCTGTTAAACATATTTCTGTCTCTTCCAGCTACAAAAAATGCATTGTTAGTTTGACCTCTTGCTTGAAGATTCTCTACAAATGTAAGTCCTGAAGTAGATCTCACTGCTGCTCTCGCGCCAGTATTATTTGTTAAATTAGCTCCGTTACCTCGAATTGATAATCCAAATCTACAACCAGCATTTGACACCTGTCTTATAGTTCTAAAATCAGTATCTTGTCCTGATCCATCAGCAAGCCAACGAATTATTCCTCCATTTCTTTGTTGACCAATTATAAACCTTCCTTCAGTATCAACATCAAATCCTGTAGTTGTCCGAACCCCTTGACCAATTCTATTTCCCATACTTGCAGAGCTATCAACTAAAAATAAAATATTAGCAGGAACATCACCTTCACCGGCTCCAGGAGGAACTGGCTTAGCATTTATAGAACTGCTATAAGAAATAATTAATAAAGTAATTAGTATTTTAAAAATTTTAATCATTTTAAAAATTGTTTCCTTCAACTATATTTTCTCCAGAAGCAATATAATCTTCCATTTCAACATTTCCGATCTCTAAAACTTCTATAACATTATTTATATTGTCATCTTCGAATGATTTTACCTTGCTATAAACAATATATAAGTCCCCAATACTTAGGTCTACATAACCCAACCAATTATCTTCTTTTGCCTTACTTCCTAAATCATTTATATGGTTTTTTGTAAATTCATATAACTCGTTTTTAATACCTGGTTCTGACATAATTAAATTTATAGCAGCCACTCTTGAGCCATAAATAATAACTTGCAAGTCTGTATTATCAAGATTGTGACCTTCGCAATAATAGCCAGCAACATCTGTGTATCTAACCGCTGTATCTTCTTCATAAAATTCTGGCTCGTGATCCTCTAAAAAGGCAAACACAGAAGATGCATCTTTAAAAGGAGTGCCAATTGGAACATTTAATAAGTCACAAGCCTTTGAAAAGTTTGTGTAAAATAATGAAATTAAAATATAGATAAAAATTTTTTTCATTTCACTTAAATTAAATAATTTTAGTTTTTTTTTCAACTTTTGAAATGTACATTTTAGGCGCGTAGTCAGTCATTAGTGTGATAAAACAACAATAGTTTCTAATGGAATAATAATCTCTGGATTTGACGCATCCCCAAAAATACCACATCCATAAAGCCTAAATGCAGTTCCTTGCCTTTGAAGTGTCCCTGCCGCTTTTTTTAAACTTCCTCCTGAACCTTTGTAAACAGACGTGCCAGCATTTACTGAAAAAAATTCATATCTAAAATTTTCTAATCTTGTTCTTTCATTTGTTCTGTCATCAGCATCTCCGTATATTGTAGCATTGTTTGGATTATCATCTAAAGCGTTATAAACTGGCTCTATCAATTCAAAAAAGCTTTGATTTTTAACTTGTTCAATAACTCTAAAATCATCATCTCTAGGCAGGTTTCTAAAACTCTCAAAACAAGGTGTTTTTTCTGGCGCAGGAGAATCATTGCTTTGAGCTGGGGTTAAATCTACATTTCTGGGGACCACTCTGTTTTCGTAATCCCTCACCCCGTCGTCTGATATTGGACCCAACATTTGATTTAATATACTCTTCTGTGCCTGCATCAATGCAGTTTCTGCTACATAGAAAGTTTGTTGATACTCGTCACTACTATTATTGCTCTGATGGTCTGATGAAGCAATCACAACAAGTGCACCACCCATCAATGACATCACTAGTAAAAGAACCAGTGATAATACTAAAGTAAAACCTTTTTGATTATAGTTTTTCATTGAAACAAGTTGCTCCCTATATTTCTGGAATGAACTGTTACAATAACAGAGTCCCTTAAATATTTATCAGAATAATCTTTAGACCTTCCACCTAAAAGACTTTTAATAGGCCTATCTCTATTTTTTTTAAAAAAAGTATCTTTGGATCTGAAAGTTAACCTAACATCTACTCCGGTGATATCGAATAGTCTTGATCTAATATCGTTATCCCCTTCTGGTGTTGGAAAATCTCCTGCCGTATTTTGTATAACCAATCCATTAACATCAAAGGGAACAAACTCCATATCTTCAATATGATCTCTGATTAATTCTTTTGAAACACATTCAGGACAATTTGATTTCCATGAACCTGAAACTGGCCATGCTAAACACGCTCCAGCACCTGCTCTTTGCTGAGCCCATGCTTCAACAGTTTTATAAACAGAATATCTTGTTTCTCCACCAGATGTATTTCGTTCTGCAAAATAAGTTATTCTATATTTTTTAAAGGGTTGTAATAGATCTCCATCACTACTCATTGAAAAATCTTCATAAACAATTTGGATTTGATCACAACATTGATCATTAACATTAGGATCGTCTATTGTATCAGTTACTGCTTCAGTATTATCTTCTGGATCTGATGGAGCGTAACCTAACGTATTCTTTCTAATAACTATTGGGTTATGGCTTAATTCTTGATCATCATACCCATCATCAAATGCTAAATAAGACGTGTTTGGCAAAGTCATTCCTGTGCCTCCACAACCATCTTCCGTTTTTTCTTTAAATTTTTGTATCGTTTGTTGTCCAACATAATATCTGTAGCCAGCCATTCTTATGTCTCTCATCAGCATTGAAACTAAATCTCTGCTAGATCTGCTAATTTTAGCTTTTGAGGAAACTTGATTGTAAGTTTTATTAACAACATCATAGGATGTATATAAGGCTCCCATCATTAAAGAGGTGACTAAAACTCCAATTAATAACTCTAAAAGTGAAACACCTAAGATATTTTTAAAATCTTTTTTTTTCATTCTTTTAATCTATAGTCTGACTGAAAATATAAATATTTTCTTTTTTTACCATCATTCAAATTCATTTGAATTCTTCCAATATACATAATATCGTCATATATATTTGCATTTGGAAGAATAACTCCAGACTCATTCATATCATCAGGCCATGTTAAAGATCTCGATAACTTATAAACTTTAAAATTTCTTATCTCTCTTTCACCTGAGCATCTAAGATAATCTCCTGAATTAAGAACTGTTTCCCATTTTCTAAGTTTTAGCAATGGTGCATCTACAGTATCAGTTCCATAAACGTTTCCTACATTTGGGTTTGTAGTATTTGGAGATCCTGCAGCCGTACAGGATGAAGCATCAAATGCAGATCTATCCGCAGCTCCAGTCCCGTGTAAAAAATCTGAAAAATCTTTTGCTACATCTCCCGATGTAGACTGTTTATGTCCAATTACATCTTCAGCTATCATGTTTGTAAAGAAATTTGCTTTTGTTCTTTCTCCAGAGGTATGGATAGATTGAACAGAATAATTAACCATTTGTAAAATTGCAACAAATCCTATTCCAACAATTACCGTAGAAACTAAGGCTTCTATAATTGAAATTCCTAAAATGGATTTATTTTTTTTATTTTTTATGACTGAAACCATTCTGTGCCACTCCATTTAATTAAAGAAAAATTTCCATATCTTGACCATTGTATAACATTTAAGTACTTTATCGTACTTGTAGGACCTACTTCCTCATCTAGAGAAGACCCAGAACCATAATCTGCTGGGCAAAGATCTACATCATCACTTTTTCTACAAACGAAAATATAATTATATGGTTTTCCAGTTGTCTCATCCATTGAAAGAGATGAACTTGCTTCATAATACTTACCGCCTCTTGAAAAACATACTGCTGAAGAATCGTCAAATGTTGTTGTCACATATTCTAATGTAATTGAGTAAACTAAATTAGCCAAATCATCATTTGTTGTATCAGCATCATTTTGCACGATATCGGTGTCCCAATAATCATCTCCTCCTGTTCTACATCTTGTATTAGGATCCGTATTCCATTCATTATCACCATCGTTTATTTTTGTTGCAAGTGTATCCATTTTCATTCCTTTTGATGTAACAACTAAATTAGCACCTGTATTGTCAAAGATAACTTGAACATATGCAAATGTTCCTCTCTCAGTTTGAATATGGGTATTTTTTATAATTGCCTGTATCCTTTCAACATCTTGTCGAAATTGTCTTTCCTTTATCCATTTTGAAATGCCGGGATAACCTAGACCAGACATGATTCCAATAATTGCTATAACAACTAATAACTCTAAAAGAGAAAATCCTTTAACTTTCTTTTCCTGCGCTTGCATCAATCTTTCCTGCTTTTACCAATTCTTCTAAAGATTTTGACATTGTTACCATACCGTCTTTTACCGCAGTTTGCATGATGCTTGGAATTTGATGAATTTTTGCTTCTCGAATTAAGTTTTGAATCGGAGGTGTACACTTCATCACTTCAAAAGCACCACAACGACCTTGGCCATCTTTAGTTTTAAGAAGTCTTTGAGTAACTACCATTTTTAATGATGTAGAAATTTGTGCACGTATTTGTGCTTGTTGTTCTGGTGGAAACACGTCAATGATTCTATTAATTGTATTTGGAGCACCACTTGTATGCAAAGTTCCAAATACTAAATGACCAGTCTCGGCCGCGGTTAATGCAAGTCCCACTGTTTCTAAATCTCTCATCTCTCCTACTAAAATAACATCTGGATC
>MDTA01212610.1_pt1 | contig 30183 bp, 29 predicted proteins | sample 811151 | NCBI WGS metagenome assembly MDTA01 (sample SAMN05326648, study PRJNA326480) | marine metagenome | isolation source: seawater | place: Indian Ocean: South | collected 2010 | reverse complement strand
TTTAATTTTTTTCTTTAATAAACGATGCAACGTAATCTTTCAAACTTATTTTTCCAAATTTGTTAACAACTCTCTTATTAAATGAAAAATTTGTAAGTGCTGAGGCATATCTTTCGCCTAATCTGGGTCTTAAATAACTTATTCTAGTTTTGAACATTTTTGCCACATCTAAAATTGAGTATGATTTTTTATTTGATATACTGTAATAAGTACACTTATTTGCCATCCAGGCATGGTAACAAACTTTAACTGTATCAAATATATGAGTAAATCTTCTTGTTTGAGTTCCAGGTTTAACTACCGTTAATGGTATTTTTTTTTTATATTGATTTTGAAAGATACCTATAACAGTTGCCATTTCTCCTTTTTCAATTTGTCTTTTTCCATAAACATTATAAAAATAAATTATTTCAAATTTAAAATTGAACCATTTTTTTAAGTTTTCTAATAATTCTATATTTTTTGATTTTGTAAACGCATAAGGAGAAAGATTTTTATCAAACCCCTTATTTCCTAAAGAAGCAGATGTTGCTGAATAAATAAGTTTAATTTTATTTTCCAAACAAAATTTAAAAACTTCCTTGCTTCCAATAGAATTGGAGTCGTAGCATTCATAAAATTTCTTAAAACTTTGAAAAATTCTTGAAAATTCTCCAAAATGAAAAATTACTTTAATTTTTTTTTTATATTTCGATAAAATCTTAACAATATTTTGTGTGTTTCCTTTAATGTATTTAATTTTACTTGATTTGATATGATTTTTTTTCGTTCCTGTAGAGTAATTATCTAGGCTTATTATTCTATAACTCGTTTTTTTTAAAAGATATTCAATTAAATTTGAACCAACAAACCCAGCGCCGCCAGTAACAACTATAAATTTTTTCATTAGGGTTTACAGCCTGGCAACGTCCTACTCTTCCATGCCTTAAGACAAAGTACCATTGGCGCAGAAAGGCTTGACTTCCGAGTTCGGGATGGGATCGGGTATTGCCCTTTCGCTAAAATCACCAGGCATTGCCTTATAGTGGTATTAATTGAAAATGTAAACTAGTTTAAATATATTAATTTATTGAATTTTTTATAAATATTTGTTTATTTCTTAAAAAAATATTATCAGTATCACAAATTCTAATTAAATTATGAAAAAAAAAGTAGCACTTATAACTGGTATATCAGGACAGGATGGAGCTTATTTAGCAAATTTCTTACTAAAAAAAAATTATAAAGTAATTGGTACTGACAGAAGATCATCTAGAAGCAATTTGTGGAGATTAAGAAGGTTAGGAATTGAAAAAAAAATAATTTTTGAAGAAATGGAATTAAGTGAAAATTGTGAAATTGATAGAATGTTTAAAAAATATAGAAATTTAAATGAAGTTTATAATTTAGCTGCACAATCGTTTGTAGCAACTTCATTTAATAGTCCTATAAATACTTCAAATATTACTGGTATCGGAACACTTAGAATATTAGAGTCTATAAGAAACTTTAATCCAAAAATTAAATTTTACCAGGCTTCATCTTCAGAAATGTATGGAAAAATATTAGAAAAAAACCAAAATGAGACTACTCCTTTTAACCCTACAAGCCCTTACGCAATTTCAAAAGTTTTCGCGCACTTTATAACAAAGAATTATAGAGAAGCATACAATATGTTTGCTGTTTCGGGTATACTATTTAATCATGAATCTCCGTTAAGAGGAGAGGAATTTGTTACAAGAAAGATAACTTTAGGATTAACAAAAATATTTAATAATGATTTAGATTGTTTAGAATTAGGAAATATTAATGCAAAAAGAGATTGGGGTTACGCAAAAGAGTACGTAGAATTGATGTGGGCAATGCTTCAAAGAAAAAAAGCTGAAGATTTTGTTATTGCTACAGGTAAATATTATTCCATAAAAGATTTTATTGAGGAGTGCTTAAAAATCTTGAAAATCAAAGCTAGATGGGTAGGAAAAGGTCTAGGCACTAAGCTTGTAAGATTAAAAGATAAAAAAACAATAATTAGAATTAATCCAAGATTTTTTAGACCTTCTGATGTCAATTTGCTTCACGGAGATGCATCTAAAGCAAAAAAAAACTTAATTGGAAACCAAAAACAAATTTAAAAAAATTGGTCAAAATTATGATGGAAGATGAAATCAAATATTATAATAAAAAAATTATTTATTAAAAACACCATATTTAATTAGACACTGAAGAGCTAAAAATGCATCTTTTAATCTAATTTTTTTTCCATTTTCAATACTTCTACCTTTATATCTAATTGGTACTTCTATAATTTTTTCATTCAGTTTTGACACTTTGCATGTTACCTCAGGACAAAATCTAAAATCATTTTCTTTTAAATTTAATTTATTAAATATTTTTGCATTGAAAACTTTATAACATGTGTGTGCATCTGTTAATTTTTGATTATTTATTAAATTAGATATTTTGGTTAAAAGATAGTTACCAAATATTCTAATATTTGAAGTAAATTTTGAATTATTTTTTCTTCTTCCCAGTACTCTCGATCCATAAACAACATTTGATTTCTTATTTTTAATTGGAACCATTAAACTTTTATAATCTGAAGGAGAATACTCTAAGTCAGCATCTTGTATTAAAATAACATTACCTTTAACTAATTTTTTACCAGTTTTTATTGCTGCACCTTTACCCAAATTTTTTTTATGGAATTTTTTTTTTATATTTGGATTATTGAATTTTTTTATTATTTCTCTTGTGCCATCATTAGAACAATCATCAATTATGATGATTTCTTTATCAATTTTGATTTTTATAATTTTTGAGACTATTTTTTCAATAGTTTTCTTTTCATTATAGCAAGGTATAATTATAGATAGTTTCATTTATGGGATTTATAAATATTTATATAATTTCTTTTTTATGTGGCCTGAGTTTACTCTCAACCGGTAGATTATTCAATAAACTTATATTTAAAACAAATAGTATTAATTATTTCGAAAGTTTTATTTTTGGATTTATATTTTTTTCTTTCTTAGCCCTTGGATTAAATTTTTTTATTAGTTTAAATCAAAGTTTAAATTTATTTATTTTCCTTTGCTCTTTAGTGGTGTACTTTTTATTTTATAGAAAATATTACAAAAAAGACCTCGTCATTTTAATTATTGCTTCTTTATTTTCTGTAATGCTAATGGCATTTGAAAATGTTAATAGGCCTGATGCTGGATTATATCATTTGCCGTTCATAAATATTGTTAATGATTCACAATTGATAGTTGGATTATCAAATATACATTTTAGATATGGCCATATTTCAGTATTACAATATATCTCATCATTATTTAATAATTCTTTATTTAAAGATAATGGAATTTTAGTGCCAACTACAGTTATATTTTTATCTCTTTTAGGTTATTTTATTTATGAAATTTTTAACAAAAATTCTGACAAGTTTGTTAAAATTTTATCCTTATTTTTTTCAGTTTATATTTTATTGAACATGAACAGATATAGTTCATGGGGAAATGATGATTTTGCTTCTATTTTATTTTTTATTATAATTATTGAAAGCTACAAATTTAATTTAAAGTCAGACTTTTTATCATTTTCAAAAATAATTTTATATTGCTCAATTTGTTTTTTAATTAAAACATTTTATTTAATTGTATTTTTAATACCTGGATTACTTTTTCTAATAAATTTTAAAACTTTAGGCTTACAAACTGTTACATCAAGAAGTAGCATTTTCTGTTTGTTTTTAATTTTATTATGGATACTTAGAACTTATCTAACGACATCCTGTTTAATTTTTCCTATAAATTTAACTTGCTTTGGTTCTTTTGATTGGTCCTTAAAATATGATGCAATTAAAAAAATTAGCCTAATAAGTGAAGCCTGGAGTAAAGATTGGCCTAATTTTAATAATAAAGAAAAATTAAATTATGAAAATTATATTTCTAATTTTAATTGGCTATCAACTTGGGTAGAAAATCATTTTTTAATTATTTTAAAAAATATTTTTTCATTCTTGCCAATTTTAGTAATTAGTAAATTTTTTATTAAATTTGAAATATCAAATAATCAAAAAGAATTTTTAAATTTTATAACACCAATTTTAATTTTTCTTACTTTTTTTTGGTTTTTGAAATTTCCAATTTTAAGATATGGAGAAGGCATAATAGTTTCTTTTTTTATAATAGTATCTTTTTATTTTACTTCATTTGCAAAAAAAGAATATTTAAAAAATTTTTCTATTGTAGTCTTAGTTTTATTTTCATCGGGTGTTATTTTAAAAAATTCTGCAAAATTTTATAAAAAATATAATAATTATTATTTAGAATACCCCTGGCCAAAAAAAAATACCTTCTCTGAAAATAATGAAAAAAATGAGTATATAGAATATTTTGATAAAGATAAATTAGTCTACGTTAAACCTAAAATAGAAAGTAACCTTTGTATGTATGGAAAATCTCCTTGTGCCGCTATAGATGTAAATAAATATTATTTTAATATCAAAGAAAATATATCAATTAAGAAAGGAGAATTTTTAATTTTTGATAGTTTTGTAATTAAAAAAGATTAGCTTTTATGCTCACGATAGTAATTCCTACAATTAATGAAGAAAAAAATATAGGCCGCACGCTAGATAAAATTTCTCTTATTAAGAAAATTAAAATTTCAGAAATAATTATAGTTGATGATCAGAGCAAAGATAAAACAGTTGAAATTATAAGCAAATATCAAAAAAAAATGAATATTATTTTGATAAAAAATAAAAAAAATATGGGGCTTGGCTATGCTTTGAAAAAAGGATTTGAAATTGCTAAGAATAAAAATGTTATGTTTTTAGATGCTGATCTATCTATAAATATTATAGATATCTTAAAGCTAGGGAAATTGGGTAAAAAAAATTCAATGATTATAGGATCTCGATATTTAAAAAAATCTAAAATAGTTGGAGCAAATTATTTTAAAGTTAAGTTAAGCTATTTTTTAAATTTTTTCATGTGCAAAGTTTTTAATTTAAACATTATTGATTTATCTCATTCTTTTAGAATTATCTCCAAAGATATCAAATTAGATAGTTTAAATTTTACTCATCCAGGTTTTTTTTGGGAAATAACAATAAAAGCAAAAAAAAAAGGTGTACACCTTGAAGAATTACCAATTACTTTTAGAGAAAGAAAATTTGGATTTTCAAAAAATAAATCATTTAAGATGTTACTTAGTGTGTTAATTAGTTTATTCAATTTATTAAGATGAAAAAAGATTTTGATTTTTCAATAATTGGGGCTGGACCCATGGGATTAAGTTTGGGTTATATGTTATCAAAAAAAGGTTATAAAATTAGAATATTTGAAACCTCATCAAAAGCTGGGGGGCACGCAAGACCGTTTAGGTTTGATGGTACACTTATTGAAATTTTTTACCATTTTTTTTATAAAAACGATCATGAAAGTGCAATGAAGTGGGTCAATGCATTAAGTAAAAATAATAAAATTTGCTGGAAAACAATTAATACAGAGCTTATAAATATAAATCCATTAAGAAAACTAAATCTTGATAAGTTTGTAGATATATTAAAAATATATAAAATTTTAAGTTTTAAAATTTTTTATAATTTGTTAAAAATATTTTTTTTAAAAATACCATTTATTCTTAAAGAAGAAAATGCAATTTCATGGTCATATAAAAAATTTGGATATAAATTTACTAATGACGTATGGAAACCACTTTTAAAAGGTAAATTTGGAAAAGAATGGAAAAATATTTCTGCTTGGTGGCTAGCAACTAGAATTAAAAGACATCTTTCTACAAAAAATGTTTTAAAAGGCAAGTCAATTTTTGGATATTTACAAAGTACCTATCTTGATACAATTCAAAAAAACTTGTCTTTTTTAAAAAAAAAGAAATCTAAAATAATTTATAATTCGAAAATAAAGAAGTTAATAATTAAAAATAACCGTATCACAAATATTATTGCTAAAAAAAAAATTAAAATTGGTAAAAATGAAAAAGTTATAAGCACTATACCACTTTTCGTTCTTAAAAAAATTTTAGACTTTAAAAAATTAAATTACTTAAATAAATTTGATGGTATTGGTGTAGTTATATGTATAATAAAGTCAAAAAGAAAACTTTCAGATTGTTACTGGACATCGGTAGGAAATGAAAAACTTCCATTTAACGCGATAATTCAACAAAATCGACTTTACCCAAAATCAAAATCAGAAATAATCTACACCTCTAAGTACACAGATTTTGATAGTAAATTATATAAAATGAATGACAAAGACATATTTATTGAGATAATAAAAAACTTAGAAAAATTTTATGAATCATTTTCAATTAACGACGTAATAAAATATAAAATATTTAAATCACCTAATGCTGCACCGATACCAACTATTCATACTGTTAACAATTTGCCTCCAATGAAATCTCCTTTGGATAACTTGTGGCATGGTGGTTTAGAATATATTTATCCTGAAGATAGAGGAGTAGGAAATTCTATTGAAATTTCAAAAAAACTATCTAATTTATTTTAATATGTGGAAGTTACAAGATAAGGCTTTAGATAAAACTGATTTAAAAGAACTAAGCGCCTACATACTAAAAACAAATAAACTTACACAAGGAAATGAGGTAACAAAATTTGAACAAAAATTTTCTAGATGGAATAAGTCAAAGTATTCAATTTTTGTAAATTCAGGCAGTTCTGCAAACTTAATTATAATTTTTGCAGCAAAGGAATTTTATAAATGGAAAAATAATGATGAAATTATAGTTCCTTCTTTAACGTGGGCAACTACAGTTAATCCGGTTATGCAGGCTGGCCTAAAACCAGTATTTGTTGACACTAACTTTGAAGATCTATCAATAAATTATGAAGATTTAAAAAAAAAAATTAATAAAAAAACTAGAGGTATATTTCTTGCTCACATACTTGGATTTCCAAGTAATATAAATAAAGTAAAAAAAATAATTAAAGGAAAAAAAATTAGAATTTTTGAGGATTGTTGTGAATCTTATGGAGCAAAAATTAAAAATAAAAAAATTGGCAATTTTGGTACAGCAGCATCATATAGTTTTTATTGGGCACATCATATGACTACAATTGAAGGTGGCATGATAACAACAAATAATTTTGATTTTTATAATTTATGCAGAATTAAAAGATCACATGGATTTGCAAGAGATCTTGATAAATCGTTACACAAAAAAATAAAAAAAAAATATAGAGATATAAATTTCAATTTTCTATTTCTAACTGATGGTTTCAATTTAAGAAGCACCAACTTAAATGCATTCTTAGGAATAAGACAATTAAAAAAATTAAATAGTTTTATAAAAATGAGAAATACTAATTACAAAAAATTTATAAATTGTTTAAAACCATACAAAAATAACTTTCATCTAGTAAAATACAATGATTATAATTCTATGTCATCATTTGCTCTACCATTTATATTTAAAAATCAAGAACATTTAAAAAAATTTTGCAGCCTTCTAAATGTAAATAAAATCGAATTTAGACCTTTGGTATCTGGAGATTTAACAAAACAACCTTATTTAAAAAAGATTAAAATAAATAATAAGTTTTGTAATATTATAAGTAAAAAATCTATATACATTGGAAATAATCAATTTTTGACAAGTAGTCACTTTAAAAAACTTAAGACTATATTAGCTCGAACTTTTAATTGAAATTTTTAGTATATATATGACAAAAAAATAAAAAATTGTTATAAAATAAAAACTTATATAATTTTTAAATCCTAGATTTGCAAAAAAAGGTGTTATCGACATCATTGAAATAAATAAAATAGTTCTTTTGTAACTAAATATTTTTAAAAATTTATGATGAATATGATTTTTGTCCGCTGCAAATGGACTTTTTTTATTTAGAATTCTAACAATAAACAATCTTATCATGTCTACACCAGGCAAAAACATTATAGCAAGAATTTGATCGGAAGTAATATTATTAAAATTATTAAATATAGATATAAAAAAATAAGAAATAACAAAACTTAGAAAATATGAACCAGAATTGCCCAAAAATATTTTGCCTTTTGAATTTAAAATTAAGAATATTAAAAGTGGATAGAAAAAGACAAATATAAGAATATTTTTAGAAAAAATATATAAAATAACAAAAATGAAAAAGCTATATATTCCAATTTGTAAATTTATACCATCAAATAAATTGTATGAATTGGTAAAAGCAAGAAAACAAAACAAGGTGAAAATAAGACTATAATTTTCTAAATAAAAAATTCTTTCTGAAAAAGAAAAAGTTATTGATTCAATTATTACAGATTTATCTAAAATTAAAAGAAGCATGATCAAGAAAATAATTATAAAAAATTTTAAATTTGCGTTAACATCATGCTTATCATCAAAGTATCCAATTAAAAAAAAAGTAGAAGAAAAAAAAAAGAATAAGTAATAGCTTTCTTTGCTTTCAAAAACTGTTAGTGCTTGGTCAAGTAAATTTGGAAATAATAAAGTTATTAAGAAAAATAATAAAAAATTTATATAAAATATAAGTCCACCAATTAAAGGAGTTTTGTTTTTATGAATCTTTCTTTTTTTGTTTGGTATATCGTAAACATTATAGAATTTAACTATATTGTTTCTTACAAAATATATAGAAACGTTTAGTAATAATAAAAAAATTGTAAGTATAAAAATCATTCTTGGGATTTATTAATTTAGGTTTATAATACATTAAAAACTGCTAATATTTAAAATTAATTTCATTCTTAATAAATAAATTAATAAAACTAGCTTATCTTCTTGATCCAATTCAAGGTCTCAATCAAGCCAAATTTAAATTTAGTAAACTTAATATTTTTTTTTACTTTTTTTATGAATTTCTTGTTAGATAAAGCTGGTAAATTTGGAGTTTTATAAATATTTAAAAATTTAGTTTTTATTTTTTTTCTTAAAAAAATTTGAGCATAATTAATTATATCAATAATTTTTATTTTGTTTCCAAACGAAATATTAAATATTTCAAATTTACTATGTTTTAAATAAATTAAAGCGTTAAACATTTCTACACAATCTTCAACATAAAGAAATTGTCTACTATCTAAAATTGAACCATTTAAAATTAAAGGTTTGCCTTTAGTAGCTTGCTTTAATATTTGATAGACTATTTGTCTTCTGAGACCGGGTCCATATATAGATGAGAGTCTTAAGACTATTGATTTAAATTTACATTTTTTAGAAATAAATTCTATTTGCTTTTCGGCAATAAGTTTTGAACTACCATAAAATGATAAAGGATCTAATTTATGTTTCTCATTAATACTTTTTTTTGTTTTTATATTTCCATAAACAGCAATTGAAGATGTATATAAGAATAATTTAGTATACTTTATTTCGATTAAAGCAGATAATAATTGTTGTAAAATTATATTGTTTGTCTCAAAATCATAATTCTCGTCATTTATTGTATTGTTAGGGTAAGAATTTCCACTTAAAAAAAATATAACATCTGGTTTGATATTTTTAAATATTCTTAAAAAATTTGATTTATTGTATAAAACTAAATTTTTTCCAGAATTAGAATATTTTTTATTTCCAAAAGAATAAACTTTATTTCTTATCATTAATCTTTTATGAAGATGTTTTCCAATGAAACCGTTTCCACCAAAAATTATAATTTTCACTTTTTCAAACCTTTTTTTGTTAATAAATAATTAAAATTTATTAAGCATATTAAAACTATTACAAAGAATTGCATTACAAACATTCTTGGATTTTCACAACATGTTACTGTGGACGTTATAACTATATTCATAATTAATGAAATTAAAAGTATTAAATAATAATAATCTTTTACAAATAAATTTTTAGATTTAATTATTTTTATTATCATGAGTGGCGTAATTGATAAAAAAAATATGAACATAAGTCTTAAAAAATTATTTAAATATTCAAAAAATTTATTCGAGTATTTCATATTAATTTCATAATAATTTGGAAATAAGCCAGCATGAGAAATCATTTGGATTGAAGTAAGTATAATTCCTTTATTACCAATTTTTCCAAATAAAATATCTGCGGGATATAACTTACATGCTTCAACAAATACTTGCTTACCATATGATTGATATTGTGTTGATACTAAATTTTGTTTATATCCGGTATCATATAGCCATTTTTTATTACTTAAATTTTGATTATCTCTATATAAATATTTTGATATTTTTTTTTCTGAATTTGCTGCTTCTTGAATTATTTTTTTTTGCTTTTTAAAATTTATAAAAATATTTTCATCAAGGCTGCCATGAGCTAAATTGCTTATTCTTTTATCCGTATTACTTAAACTATTATTATTTTGAATTATTTTTTTTGACAAATTAATCCACCATACTGGAAAAACTTCTTTTTTAATTTCTATTAAATTTATATAATTTTTTTCTCCAATGGCATGGACAGTTCTTTGTATTAAATTGGCTCCACCCATAGAAGTAGGTGAAAAGATTGAAGTAATAATATAATTTTTAGTAAATATTGTTAAAATTATAAAAAATATAAGTGAAAATTTGTAATAAAAAGAACTACAAATATTTTTTTTATTTCTTTTTTTAAATGTAATCATAAACACAAAAACTAAAAAAAAATAAATAAATCCTAGAGTATAAAATAAATTTAAAAGAATTAAGGAGAATACTAATTGGTTAAGCTTTTTATCATAATTTATGTAGTAAAATAAGCACCAAAATAAATATGAAATTAAAAATATATTTATGTGATCGTGGTGATCAACTCTCCATGTTTCGTATGGAATGAGAATAAAGGAAATTATAATTAAAATTAAAAATCGAAAAATTTTCTTAAAATTAAATGTTTTTTTTAAAATATCATTAAGAAAATAACATAGCATAAAACTGTAAAATAAATTAAATATATAAAAAATAAGATTACTGTTGAAATTTATTAAACTTAAGATTTTTTCAATAAATAGGTGTCCATTTGGAATTGTATGGTTAAACATTAACAATTCAATAAAGTCATGGTTTATATAGTCATTATCATAACTTTGAAAAAAATTTATTTTTAAAATTAACAAATAAACAGGGACTCTTGATATTAAAAAAAAAATCAAAAATAAATACATATTATTTTTTATATTGCCTAATATAGTTGAGATAAAAAGGAATTGGTAAATAAAAAATTATACTTAACCAGTTGTTAAAAATATTTCCAGTTGGCAGTATGGGAAATAATGTAATTATGAAAGACAAATATAAACAAGAATATTCAAAATGGCTATTTTTGTATTTAAAGTTTGATATTAACTTTCTAAAATAAAAAAATAATATATTTAAAAATAAAATTAAAGGTACAAAAGTGCCAATAATTCCAACTTCTGATAGAAGTTGTAAATAAAAATTATGTGGATGAGTTGTGCAACCATTAAATTGTGGATAATCTCTTGGACATATTTTTCTAAATGTTTTTGGACCAGTTCCAAAAACATAATAATCTTTAAAGATATTTACAGCAGTAATTGCATGGGATTGATGTTCTGGGGAAAAAAATATTAATCTATTATCTTTTTTATAAAACTGATCAAGTGTTTGATGAAATATTCTTTCTTTTAAAATTGGATTAAAAATTATTGTAGAAATTATAATTACTAATAATACCGATAGTGAGAATAATTTAATCATTAGTTTTATATTTATAAAAATTAAAATACTCAAAATTGTTAATAATGAATAAAAAAATGCAACTCTTTCTCCGGACAAGATAATTGTAAAAATAATCAAAACTAAAAATATTGAAGATAAGTAAATATTTTTTTTGTCTTTATTCATTGTTATATAGGATAAAAAAATTAACAAAGGCAAAAGTCTAGACAAATATGATCCTAAAATCATCTCATCTCCAAAAAAACTGCTAAGTCTATCTGCTCTAACTATATTTCCAATAAAAATATATTTAGAACAAAAAAAATAATTATTTTGAATTTGATAAATATTAAGAGAGTTATAACCAGTACAAAATTTTTTGAAAAAAAATTCATAAATACCTCCAATTGATAATATTAAAAAACAAAAGGTAAGAACGTATAAAAAAGTTTTTTTTATTTCTGGTTTAGAATTTAAAATATAGTAGGCCCCTAATGCAAAAAGCAAAAATCTTATATATGGCAATGATGTTTTTATCGAGTAAAGGCGAAATTCGGATATGATTGATGACAAAACAATAGTTAGATAAAAAATAAATATAGATAAAATGATCTTATTTTTTAGAATATTAAAATCTCTTGTATTAAAAAGATTATAAATTGCAAAAAAAGATATTATTATAATACATATTTCTGAAATTAATGGTCCAGTTATAAGTGCTACAGGCAGAGAAAGGAAAGCATATTCTGATATTTTTTGTAAAGTTAATTTATTCATTAAAAATTTTTTATCATTTAATTAATCTAATGATACAATCTATATATTTTGTCATTATAATTTTATGAAAACTAAGAAAATACTTATTATATCTCATCACTTCTGGCCAGAAAGTTTTTTAATAAATGATATTGCACTAAAATTTAAAAAACTTAACAAAAAAGTAATGGTTATCACAGGTTTACCGAATTACCCTAGTGGTAAAATTTTTAAAAAGTATAATAAAATAAGATCAATTAAAAATGAAAATTTTAGAGGTATAAAAATTATCAGATTTCCAATTATTCCAAGAAAATCAGGAAAATTATTCGAGATAATTATAAACTATTTATCATATTTAATTAGTGGCATTTATCATATTCGAAAATTAAATTTAAAAAATTCTTTTGACCACATATTTATATATTCAACCTCACCAATCACTACAGCTTTATTGGGTATTTTTTTAAAGAAAAAATATAAAAAAAAAATAACTTTATGGATACAAGACTTGTGGCCTGAGAGCGTAAAATATACGGGGTATATAAAAAACAAATTTTTGTTATATTTAATTTCACTAATAGTAAAATATATATATAAACACTCTGATAATCTAATCGCTCAATCACAGGCTTTTAAAAAACATATAAAAAAATATTCAGGTAAAAAAATTGATGTAGTAGAAAATTCTCATTTTGATATAGAAAATAAAAATATACAAATTCCAAATAAAATTAAAAATTTATTGAATAATAAATTTTGTATAACATTTGCTGGAAATTTAGGAAAAGCACAGTCAATTACAACAATATTAAAAACTTGTCGAATAATAAAAAATTATAAAAATATTCATATTATTCTAATTGGGGGAGGATCAGAAATTAAAACAGTAGATAATTTTGTTAAAAAATACAATTTAAAAAATATTTCAATTTTTGGCCCCTTTTCTTCAAAGTTAGCGTTTAAAATTCTTAAAAAAAGTAAAGCTTCTTTGCTAACTTTAAAAAAAAATAATATTTTTTCAATGACAATTCCAAATAAATTTCAAACATACCTATATGTTGGAAATCCTATTTTAGTGTCTGCTAATGGTGAGGTTTCAAAATTAACCAAAATTAAAAAAGTTGGTTTGACATCTCCAGCAGAAAATTTTTTAAGACTTAAAGAAAATATATTAAAGCTTTATAAATTAAATATTAAAGAATTAAAAAAAATAAAAAAAAAATTGTAATAATTATTATAAAAATTCTTTTGATATAAATATACAAACTAAAAAACTACTGAAAATTATAGAAAAATGAAAAAAAAAATTTTAATACTAGGTTCAAATGGTTTAATTGGAAACAACCTAACAAAATATTTAAATAAAAAAAAATTAAAATTATTTCCTCTAGTTAGATCAAAAAATAAAAAATTTATAAATGGCTTAAATTTTTTTTATTATGGCAACCTAAATTCAAAAAAATCTTTAGAAAAAATTATTAAAATTATAAAAAAAATAAAACCTCATTTTGTAATAAACTGTTTAGGAGTAACAAAACATAAGAAAATAAACGATAATAGTTTATTAAATATAAAACTGCCTAAAATAATTTCAGAAAATAGAAAAAATTTAAAATTTAAATTTATTCATATTACAAGTGATTGTGTATTTGATGGAAAGAAAGGAAAATATAAGGAAACTTTTAAAACTAATGCAAAAGATAATTATGGAATTTCAAAAGCTAAAGCGGACTCTCTAATTGAAAAATGTAATGAAACAATTATTTTAAGAACATCAACAATTGGCCATGAGATACAAAGTAAAAATGGACTACTAGAATGGTTTTTATCTCAAAACAAATCTGTTTATGGATTCAAAAATGCTTATTTTTCAGGACCAACAACTTTAGAATTAAGCAAAATTATATACAAATATATAATTAAAAAAGAGTTGATTAAAAATGGTCTTTACAATATTGCAGGTCCTAGAATTAACAAATATAAACTTTTAGAAATAATTAAAAAAATTTATAACAAAGACGTGCATATAAAGTCAGACCGCAAATTTAAAATAGATAGAAGTTTAAATGGAAATAAATTTTATAAAATTTCAAATTATAAAACAAAAAATTGGTATAAAATGATTTTTGAGTGTAAAAAATTTTATGATAGTGAAACTAAAAAAATAAATCTTATAAAGGAATTATAAATGTATAAAATATGCACTATTGTAGGAACAAGACCCGAGCTAATTAAATTATCGAGAATAATTCCAGAACTAGACAAGTATTTTAAACATTATTTAATACATTCTGGCCAAAATTATGACTATTCATTAAATAAAGTTTTTTTTAAAGATTTAAATATTAGGAAACCAAATTATTTTTTAAATGTTAAAGATAAAATATTATCAAAACAAATCGCAAATATTATTTCTAAGTCAGATTTAATATTTGAAAAATTAAATCCTGATGCAATTTTAGTTTATGGGGATACGAATACAAGTTTATCAATTATATCTGCTAAAAGAAAAAAAATTCCAGTATTCCACATGGAAGCAGGCAATAGATGCTTTGATCAAAGAGTTCCTGAAGAAATCAATAGAAAAATTGCAGATCATTTAAGTGATGTGAATGTTGTGATTTCAAATCAAGCTAAAGAAAACTTAATTAGCGAGGGTATAAATAAAGAATTTATATTTAAGTTTGGTTCTAATATGTACGATGTAATAAAATTTTATGAAAAAGATATACAAAAAAGTAATATTTTAAATAAACTAGCAATAAAAAAAGATAAATTTATTTTGGTAAGTCTTCATAGAGAAGAAAATGTTGATAATGAAAACAACATAAAAAATATTTTTTTCCAACTTAACAGGGTATATAATAAAAATAAATTAAAAATTATTGTTTCAACGCACCCAAGAACAAAAAAAAGATTGAAAGATTTTAATTTATTTAACAAAAAAATTGATTTTTTAAGACCGTTTGGTTTTTTTGATTATTGTAAATTACAGACTCAAGCGTACTGTACAATTTCTGATAGTGGAACTATTTTTGAAGAATCTTCAATTTTAAATTTTCCAGCAGTTACAATCAGACCATCACATGAAAGACAGGAAGGGATAGAGGGAGGAGCGGTTATTGTATGTAGTGAAAAAAATCAGGATATTAATAATTCAATTAAAACTGCAAGAGAACTAAAAAAAAAATTAAAATATCAAATAAAAGATTATCATACAACTGATGTAGCCTTAAGAATGGTTAATCTAATTGAAAGCTATATATCAATTATAAATGAAAAAATTTGGTCGAAATAAATCTTATAAATCAAATTTAATTTAAAAATTAATATTTTTTATCGATTTATCTTTTTTTAAATAAAAAGAAAATATTAAAAAAAATGTTATTAAAAACCCTCCATTAAAATAACCAAAACCACTAATTAACTGAGAGGTTATCATTGGAAAGAGTAATAACTTAAGTTTACAATCTATATTTTTATTAATTAAAAATCTTATAAAAATAAAAATAAAATAAAATAAAAATATACCAAACTCTGTAATTGCTTTTAAAATAACCATTCTACCATCATTATAATTTAAAGAGTCAGGATTAATTGTTTTGTTAGTATATTTTTCAAATGAATAACTATAATTATTAATACCTACTCCGAAGGGATATTTTATTATACTTTCTTTGGTAACTATTAAATGATCAACTAAAACTGCCGAAGATTGATTTAAAAGAGCACTATTCATAATATTTTTATCTAATATGCTATATTTCTTTTCACCTATTTTAAGATCTTTTTTTAGCTCTATGAATGTAAAAATTTTATAAACATCTTTTAATCTTTTGTTGCAATTTTCATTAGAAAGGGAAATTAAAATACTTGCTAATAGGATTAAAAGAAGAATTAATTGTGACTTAATTTTTATAAATTTATTTAATTTAAAAATATACAATAGAAATATTGAAAATAAAAAAGATATTACAAGAGTCAAAGACAAAAATGAAAAAAAAATTATTATAGATATGATTAGTAAACAATTTGTTTTTAAGCTAGAGGATTCAAAACTAAGATAACTGTAATATATTATTGCTGAAGGTAAAAAAAAGATTAAGTGTGAATTTTCATAAAAAATAAATTTTTGATTAAAGAAAATTAAATTGCACGCATTAGAAGGTGAAATGTTATTACTGAAATATTCAAATAAAATAAATAAAAATAGTAAACTTAAAATAACCTCAATAGAAATTTGAATACATTTTAAAATTAACTCATTGTATCTAAGTGAAATATTTAAAATTAAGAATATAAGAATAAAACTTAAAAAATTTTTAATATTTATATTATTATAAAAAATTACTGAAATTAGCTCTTGAATAATTATTGCAAAGACAAAAATTATAATTTTATAACTTAATTTTAATTTTAGAGGAATGGAAAAAAAGATTAATGTTAAGAATAGTATTCTTAATTCAAAAAAATAATAAGACTTAAAATCAATGAAAAAAGTTTTTATATCCCAAAGAAAATATGCACAGAATACTGATATAAGAAAATAAATTTCTTTAATTTGAATTGAACTTAAAATTTTTTTTTGCATATCTTGTTAAAATATTAAATATAAAAATTATAACTAAACCTAATATTATACCTAAAACATATTTATATGTTTGTTGGGGGACATACCCAAAATGAATAATTCTATATACAATTAAGTAGCTAATTACAGACGATAAACAAATACTGTCATATTTGTTTCTAATAAAATTTTCTAATAATGTAATTAATACAGAAATTATAAAAATACTTATAAACAAATAAGTAATAGATCCTGTATAATATAAATGTCCAATCATACCCGGCAAAACTACAAAGTGTTTTTTATCACTTTTGAATTGGCCTAAATTAACAGTATTATGAAAGTTTTTCTCAAAGTAGGTTATTTCATTTAATTTGAATTCTTCTTTAAAGCTATTTAAATATAGATCAAAATTCTTATTCTGTTTGGCTTCAACAGACATGAGAGAGTCGATACCTACAAATCTATTTTTTATAATTTGAAATATACTTAAGTCTGCTCTTTTATTATTACCAAAATTTATCAAATTTTTTTTATTAATTGTTTTGTTAACATTTTCTTGAGAATTTAATTCTATTTTGCTCGATGTAAGATCATTTTGAAATATTTTAAAATCATTACTTCTAAAGATATTTGAAAAAATAACTGAAATATAAAATAAAAAAATAGATAGAATTAAGAGTATATAAAATCTTATTTCCCCTTCGAATTTTAAATTATTTTTAATTGAAAAAATATAAATAGATGTAAAATATGGTAATATAAAAAATATGTAATTTCTGCTATTAAATGTAATAGAGAATATTGATAAATAAATTATAAGAATTAGTGTTATATTAAAATATTCGTTTTTTTTAAGTTTTTGGTCAATAAGATAAGCAGTTATAATCAACGAACCTAATTGATAAAACCATGCATAAAAATTATACAATAAAAAATTTTCAATATAGTTTCCAATTAATCCTTTTAGATAAATCTGGTAGTAAAAATTAATTAAGCAAATAATAGTAAAAATTAAGAAAATAAAGTAGATAAATGAATTATCAAATTTATGTTTGTTTGAAATATTATTTTTTTTTTATTTTTAATAGATTAACCGACTTACCTAACATAAAGCTCAGAATTGCCAACGTACTAACAAGCAAAACTTTATCTAGCGACTCTGGACTAAAATCAAAGTCGCCTGTTCCTTCGGCATAATAATTTCCAGATGTAAATTTGGTATTGTAGAAAGTATTAATTGAAAATTTAAACCAAAATCCTAGAAATAAAAATAAACTCAAAAACAAATGAATAAAAGATGTTTTTGTTGATAGAGAATTATATAAGTATCCAACTGAAATAATACTAAATAAAATATAGTAATATTTTTGGCCTGAATATAAATTAATTGTTTCAAAAAATAAATATATAATAAATGGTGAAATAATTATTTTTGAAACTAAAAATAGTTTTTTAGTTAAGTTGATATTCATTTAATTATTTCTGATTTTGTAATTATTATTATAGATCACAAATCCAATTAATGAGATTGCTAAGAAAATATATTTTTCATATGAAGTGTTTATGATTAATATTAGCGGTATCAATGAAATTGATAGATAAAAAATTAAATCTTTAAAAATAAGAAATTTATTTTTATCTAATTCTAAAATTTGCTTCACCCTATTAAAATGCACAACCATCAAAATTGCAGATGCAAAAGTAGAAATTATTAAAAAATCTAAGCTATTAATTATAAAATTTTTAAAACTAAAGTATATAATCAAGTATGTACATGTAACTATAGTTATACATAAAATTAAATATAATTTTTTTAATTCATTATTTTCAATCAGATATTGTCCAATAACTGTATAATAAAAAGATGATGGAAGTGTTCCTATGGTATATATCAATAGAAAGAATGATAATTCTGTCAGATTATAATAATTTATAAAAATTAATTTAAAAAAATAGTTACTAAAAGTTAAAAATATACCTGATAAAAAAAAATAAGTTCCATAATGATTGGCTATTACTTTAACTAATTTAACAAAACTATTTTTGGATAATCGAAAGATTTTTTTTATAATAAACAAAAAAAGTAAAAAATATACAACTAGTGAATAAATTAAAAATACTTTTTCATTAAATTTAAAGAAAATAAAAGATAAATAATATATAACTAAAATAAAAACTAAATAATTTAACATTTTATTAATTTTAAACTTTTCAAAAAATAAAACTAAAATTTCTATCACCCAGAAATTCAATAAAACAACTAAACAAAACAAAATTAGAGTTTTATTATAATATTGTAAGAAAAGAGTAGAACAGGTAAAACCAACTAATAGTATTGTGCTTATCATCAGTCGATAGCTTACTATATTGTTCAATTTATATTTTGGAAATGATTTGGATAAATATATTCTTTGCTGAAATGAAAAAATAAAAATTATAGCAGAAATTAAAGATATATAATAACTAAACATAGATGACAAAACATATTCTTGTTTAAAAAATATTATAAAAAAAATTAATGGTGATGATGGCGTTATAATTGAATATACTATAATTGCTTTTATATTTATTCTTTCAGTATTTTTTTTTATTGATTGAGCTATTAAATAAAAAGAAAAAAATATTTTGTATAGAAAAATTTTTATAAATAATTTAGTTATTGTATCTTGTAGATCATAAACTTTTTTAAAATTTGTTAAATTAAATTTTTCATCTCTTTTCTGCTGATTTATTACTATAAAAAAACTAGAGATTTGAAATAAATAAAAAAATAATTTGTGTTCAAAATTTTTAATTTTTTTTAGAAATTCTTTAGTTTTTAATAAATAATAAGGAAAACTATTATGAATTTCCTGTACTCTATTTTCTGAATTTTTATATACATTAATTAGTTTCTCATTTGACCAGGCAAAACCTTCGTTTAATAATATATTTTGCCAAAAGTATATATCTTCTCCAATTACTATACCTTCTGGAAATTTGTATTTTTCAAATACTCTTCTGTCTATACACATTCCTGAGGCGCATAATACAGATTTATCAAAAGAAATTTTTAGTAAAGAATATTTAGAATAGTTCAAATTATTTTTACTTTGAAAATATCTTAATTCTTTATGTTTTTTATCATATATATTTCTATGTTTTGTTGAGTAGATATTTATATTTTTATTTTCATAAAAGGATATCAATCTGTTTATTTCTAAAAGATAAAAATGATTTAACTCATCATCAGCATCAATAAAGACTACAAAATCAGCTTTTGATAGTTTGGCTCCATTATTTCTAGCTACTGAGGCACCTTGATTTTCTTGATATAAAACCTCTATGAAATTAAAGTCTTTTTCATATTTATTTAAAATCTCATAAACATTGTCTGTTGATCCATCATTTACTATAATAATTTTATTAAATTTTTTTTTTTGATTTATTGCGCTATTCAAACATCTTTCTATATGATTTTTTTTATTATAAAGAGGTATAACTAAATCGATTTTGGAAGAGATCATTTTATAAATTTAAAATTTTTTAATTTTAATCTTAAGAGAAAAATAAATCTCCAAATCTTAACACGTAAATTTTTCAACTTTGCTTGTCTACAATAGATTTTATGGCCATTTAAATAATCAATTAAGTCTTGAGTTTTTTTAATTTTTGTTGGAGGATCAGTGAATACTTTTGCATTTTTTTCTACATAAAGTTTAATATTATTTTTTATTAAAAATGAGGAAAGTATTAAATCTTCGCAATATGCTTTTCCACTACAGTTGTAATAGTTATATTTAATCATATGTTCTTTGGAAATAATAAAACATCCGCCAGGTAACCAGTTAGTTTTTAAAGGATTTTTAAATATAAAATCTCCATCTACTCCATAACAAGAACCAGCTAATGAAATTTTTCCCATTCTACTAGCACCCATTGAAACATTAAACAAAAAAAAATGAATTAATTTTTTTATTGAAAAAATTAAATTGCCTTTTAAAGGATGAATTTTTTTTTTTATTTTGTTTGTCATAATAAATAGGTGCTATTACGGATTTGTGACCTTTTTTTAATTTTGAATAAAATAAATTTTTTACCAAATTTCTATCAAAAATTATGTCATCATCGATATATAATATATATTTGGTTGTTATAAAATTATAAGCGCTTATTCTTTGATAAACTTGACCTCTTAGCCTGGAATAAATAACTTTTACTTTTTTAAAATGTTTATGATAATTATTAATAATAGAATTATTTGGTAAAGAAATTATTATTTCTTTTATAAATTTGTTACTATTTAAAATTTTCAAGGTAACTAACATATTTTTTTTTCCTAAAGTGGGTATTACAACTGTTAATTGGTTGTCTTTCATGTTTTAAGATTTTTGATTAATACTTTATGATCAAAATTGGAAAAATAATTTTTACAATAATTTTGGATATTTTTTTTCTCTTTATTTATACTTTTATTATCTTTTAAACTTGAAGCCAGCATATTATTTAGTTCTTTTTCATTACTGATTATAAATTTATTAACCTCAAATATTGGATCATTCGAAAATAGATCATTTTTTTTATGATAATATATTGGCGTCAGACCGTAATTAATAGCTTGCACACATACACTAGACCCACAATATAAAATTGCATCACATTTATTAAAATCCTTAAAAATATCTGTATTTTTTGAAATCTTTATTTTATTAGTTTTATATTCATTTTTAACTAGATTTTTATCTATTACTGGATGCATTCTAAATAAATATTCTATATTATTGTTCTTCATTGAGTTTTCTTTGATAAGTCGCAACATGCTTATTGTTTCGGAGTATAGTCCCTCTGGACAAACCAAAACTTTTTGTTTTTTATTTTTTATTTTATTTTTTGGATTAATTTTTTTTTTTTTGGCATATTTTGAAGATCCAAAAGTAAAAATATTATTTTTATTAAATTGAATATTTTTTTTAAGATATTGAGTTATAATTTTTCCAGAAGTCAATATTATATTTGGTCTATATGATTTATCTAAATTATAAAAAATACTATTTTTAAATTCTCTGATAACAGAAAAAAAATATCCAAAAGATTTTATATTTTTTTTATTACAATAATTAAAAATTATATTTTCAAATGCATGCCCCTCATAAGTTACAATTAAATTATTTAAATTATTCATTTTATCAAGGATAACTTTTATATTATTTGTTAATTTAATTGTATGCCTTGAACTAATAAAATCTTTAAAAGTTAAACCTAAATAATTATCAATTCTAAAAGATTTATTAATGTGAAAAATTTTAATAAAATTGAAAATTAAAAATTTAAACAAAATATAAAATATAATTTTTATATCTTTGAGTAAATTAAATTCATTTTTTATAATTACTCTATTAAGTTTTGATTTATAAAATTTTCTATAAATTTCATCTAATTTTTCCTCTGTATGGTTAATTAATATTATAGTGAATTTAATATTTTTTTTTTTTAATTTTTTAAATAAATTTCCATAATGAAAATCATAATCTAAGTTTTTTTTCTGCGCGCTCCCTACATAATGTGAAATAAAACAAATTTCTGATTCTAAAATTTCTTTTTCTCTTTTAAAAAAAATATCTTTATCAACATTATTTAAAATAAAAAAATTCTTATTTTTTTTTCTTAAATTAAAATCATTTCTTAAATCTTTTTTAAACAATGATGGTAAATAATATAGAAAATTAAAATTGGAAAATTTTAAAAACTTTACTAAATTTAAGAAATATTTTTTATAGTATTGTTTATTTAATTTCACCTTGACTTTTTATTTAATTTTTAAAATTATTAAAATTATATTTTTTATTTTTTATAAATTATAAAGCCTAATTATAAATATCTTTAATCTGGTAATTCAATAATAATTTATTTTTTAAATCTGGAAAAATTTTAGATAATTTTTTGTTAGATAAACTCATATTCTTTGGTCTAGGAACAGTCAAATTATCTTGTTTTTTTTTAAAAATATATTTTTCATTAAATTTAAAATGATGACACAATTTTAAACCAAAATCATATTTAGATATTTTATTAGTTGAGGAAATATTTATAATCCCATAAATATTTTTATCTATTAACCTTTCAATAGTTTTAATTAAAAAATAAATATTTACTGGTGTAAAATAGATATCGCTCCACAAATTAATTGATTTTTTTTTTCTTAGATTGTCGAGAATATATTCAGAAAAGGATTTTCTATTGCCTGTATGCCCTCCAAAGAAATTTGTTCTAATAATTAATGTTTTTTTATAATTTTTTATTACATTTTCTGCCATTAGTTTTGTCTTTGAATAATAATTCAATCCCTCTGGTTTGGAGGTTTCATTATAATATCCATTTTTTTTTCCATTAAAAATGTGATCAGTAGATAAATGTACAATCCTAATATTATTTTTTTCAGCAGCCTTTTTTAGTTTGTTCACAATTCTTACATTTATATTTAATGCCTTTAATTTATTTTTTTGACATTTTTCTATATCAGTAAAACCGGCCACATTAATTATTGTATCAATATTTTTTTGATTAATAAATTTTGATATTTTTTTTTCATCAAATAAATTCAATTTTATGAATTGAATATTTTTTTTTTTAATTTTAATATTTTTTTTATTAATTGTTGCAAATATCTTTTTTTGATAACCTATTTTTTTAAGCCAATTATTCCCTAATAAACCCGATCCACCAACGAATAATACTTTATTCATTAGTTTTTCTGAGAAGTATAATTTGTCAAAATAAAATCTTCAGGAGTTCCAAGCATATGATTTACTTTTGCATTTTTGTCGTTTGTCCAAACCATTACTTCTGGATCTTCGTATAAAAAATCACAATCTTTGCAATAATCTATATCGTCAAAAGATTTATTTTCATGTGCATTCCTTAATTTTTTAGATTCATTACTGTAATAAATTTCTTCAAAAGACTGTTTATCCATATGTCCTAATATACTCTTTTCCTCATTAGGAGGTCCTAAAGTTTGGCAACACGGCACTATAGCTCCAGTTCTTCCTATTTTTCCTCCCGCCCTTATTGTAATTTCGGGGGCAAAAGGTCTCCCACAAGTTCGTCTATCTGTTTTCTTTCTAGGGTTTGTATTTAAATAATTACCACTCCAATTATGCATTTTCCAAATATATCCAACTGATCCAACATTATTTATTATATTTTTCTTATACTCATTAATTTCAAAATCAATTTGGTTATTATCTGTAATCAAATGATAAGTACTTATTTTACAGTTACTATTAGATTTATTCTTGTAATCTATCAATCCTTTTAAATTTGAAATAATTAGATCAAAATTATCAACATCCATCCATTTAGCATATTTTTCTTTATTATAACCAATTACACTAACTCTAATAAAATCTATACCAGCATCAATTACATTCTCCATGAACTTTCCATTTAGTCTTGCTCCATTACAATACATAAAACATTTCAAACCTTTTTGTTTTACAGCCTTAATATATTCAGGTAAGTCTTTGGCCATAGTAGGCTCTCCACTTCCCTCTAAATTAATTTGTGGATTACCATATTTTGGAACCAGCTCATCTAATATCCTCTTAAATTCTTTGAGAGGCATTTTTCTTGTAAATCCTTTTCCTCTTCCTGGATTTGACTGAGGACACATTTGGCAAGTATAATTACAACCACCAAAAACTTCCATTACTATTCTATTTAGTTTTAAATCTTTAATTTCGCTCATCTTTTGAATAACCACTCTTCTATTTCATTCCTATAAAAAATTTGTATATCATGATTTATGAATTTATAATCATTTAAAAATTTTAATTTATTAGTAGGATCAAAAAAAATTGAACCAACGTTATAATGTTTTGCTATAATAGATGGCGATGAAAAAGGCAACGATATAACCTTGCTTGAAGATTTTATGAGACTAAATGAGCATATATTCTCTACTATATTAAAATCTTTTTTTTTTAAAGATTCTAAATATTCAATATAATTTGGGTCTGTATTTTTAGTAATTCTTTTAATTTTAAATATAAATGTGTAATCGTTACTATTAAACTGACATAAATTTTCATAAAATTTTTTTATATTTTCAAAGTCATAATATATTTCTGGTAGACCCAATTTTTTATAACTAGTCATTTGAAAAGGAGTAACATCAAATACTGATATAATTTTTTTTTTATTTTTAGGTAAATACAAACTTCCTCCAAAAGGAATTGGACCTGTAATCTTAAAATAATTTTTATTTATATTAAAATAATCAGAAAAAAAACTTAGCTGATGCTCATCCCAAACCAAGTAATTATTCCAATTCATGAGTTCCCAACCATGTGCTATGAAATTATTTATTTTCTTAGCCTTATCTTCGTTATAAACAATTGGAACATTATTTGTAGAGTAAAAGTAAACTATATTTTTTATATTCTTACTTTCAAAGAAATACGTCCAAAGTGGTTTAAAAATAGTATTTGAGTGATCAAACAATATTTTATTTGGAAAATTGTTTTTTATTTTTGAAATAATATTTAATTTTACTATCTCGTCTAATATAAATAATAAATTTGAATTAGTAAATAAACCTTTAAAAAAAATTATAAATAATTCTATTAGTAATAGTGGAAATAAATAAATATTATCTAAAACTATTAATCTATCATATATTAATTTATAATTTTTTATTTTTATATTGATAATTTTTTTGTTGTTATGATAGAAATTTTTTACACCATCTTGTAAATATTTTTCGAACCAAACAATTAGGCTGTTCGAATATTCAGCATTTTTGACTGCATTCTCATTTAGATCAAACAAATAATTATAATTCGAACTTTTATTATTTTTACTAAATTTTACACTCAAAAATAAAATTTTGACTGATTTTAGAAAAACTTTAATCTTATATAGATGAAATAGAAAATTTGAGAAAATTGAAACATTTATTTCATTTTTCTTTAAAATATAAATCCATTCTTTGGGCAGAGGATGAGAAATTTTTTTTTTTGTCTCAAAAAAATTAATTAGCTTTTGGTTAAAATCATAATTAATTAATAATTGAAATAATCTTTGTATTATAGACTTATTAATAGGTATGCTATATTTTTTGAATTTTTTAATAAATTTATCATTTTCGATAAACTTTATATCAGCACTGAGTATTTCTTTTCTAATTTTAATAACTTTGTAATTTATATTCATAAATATTTAACCAGTTCAATATCTTTTTTCATTTTGTTAACTATTTTGAAATTATTTTTTAAATAAGCATTAATGGCTATTTTATTTAAATTGTTAACACGTGCATAATATTTTTTAATTTTGAATTTTTTTAAAAACTTATTTTTTACTTTTTTAAAAACTATTTTACTTACTCCTTTATTTATATATTTTTTATCTCCAATCATAATACCCATATATATTTTTTTAGGATTGCTTTTTAATGGTTCAAATTTAATATTTCCTATATGCTTCCTTTGAAAATTTAGTATTGCTAAAAAAAGAATTTTTTTTTCTTTTTTTTTTTTCTAAATAATATTTTTTAAGATCTTCAATTTTAAGGATTTTTTTCGAAGAATGTATATATTTTAAAATCTGATCATCTTTAAACCAATTTAAATAATTTTTATTAATATCAATTTGGCGCAAGTTTCTTAAAAAAATATTATTATTCACTAGTTTTGTTAATTATATCCTTAAGAAAACTTAAGTGTTTTTTTTCTAAAGAGAGAATATTGTTTTTAATATATTTATTATAAAAACTACTTTTATAATTTAAAAAAATATTACTTTCCTTTCTTAAATTATTTATTTTGAAAATTAAATCATCGGTAGATTTTACTAATTGATGATTATCAAGTTTATCAAATATTGTTTTATACGACTGTAAATATCTAAGATAATAAAAAATTTTACCTCTTGTAATACATTCTAGCAAAACACTTGTTCCTACACCTATAACTATATTTGATAAATCTATTATTTGACTTGAATGGTAAGTATTATTGTTAATTAAAATATTTTTATTTTTTTTTAGTATATTGATTTCTTCAAGTTCTAAATCACTTGTGCCTCTTGTGTGTAAATTTAAAATGATATTGAATTTTTTAATTAAAGAAATTTGATTTAGCATTTTAATTGTTTCTTTTCTATTTATTCCATATTTCCAATGACCCAAAAAAATACTTATCACTGGATTATTATTATCAAATAAATATTTCAAATTTTTGTAAATTTTATCAAGATTTTGTATCCAAATTTCATCAAATCTTGGGCATCCCAATATCTTAATTTTTTTTTCTGATATTCCTAAAGAAACTAGATTACTTTTTTGAAATTCAGCTTGCACTGTATAGTAATCAAAAATATTTCTGTTTTTTTGGCTTTCTGCAAAGTCAATTTTTTCTGAAAAAATATGATATCCATGTGGAAATGATAAAATTTTTATTTTTAATATTTTGCACAAAAAAATATACTTACACTCATGCGGAGGCCTATGATCATAAACGATAATTTTAATATTATTTTTTAAAAGAAAATGATTTTTCAAAACAAATTTTATTACATTTGTTTTTGAAAGAATATTGATAAGAAAAAAAACTATTTTTTCGACTAACGTAAATTTAAATAATTTGTATTTTAAATTATTAATAAACTTATTTTGTTTTTTAATTAATTTTACTTCTACAAAATTATTTAAGAACTTTATTCTATTATCAACTAATAAATTCTCATTCTCAAGTAATATTAATATTTTATATTCTTTTTTTAAGAAAAATATTACAGGAGCTAGGTGATCTAAATCTTGATGATCTTTTACGAAAAAACAAAAAGACATAAGTTTATAGATAATTTTTTTTTATCCATTTTTTCAATTCTGTCTTTTCCATCCACTCATTATTTGTATCTGATCTATAAAAAAAGTTTTTTTTTACAAGATTTTTTTTTGAAATTTTATATTTTGCATAGTTATCGCTTACCTGCGGTAAAATTTTATAATATTCTTTATACTCATAGGTGAATGGACTTTCCTCAGTTGAAATCATTTGTTCGTGTATTTTTTCTCCCGGTCTTACTCCAATAATATTTATTTTGGGTTTTTTGGAAAAGCTATGAATTATATCTATTACTTTCATTGAAGGAGCTTTTACAACATACATTTCTCCTCCTCTCATATCATCCAAAGACTTCCATACTAGTTTTACAGCCTGATCCAGAGTCATCATAAATCTCGTCATTCTTTTATCTGTAAGTGTAAACACATTTTGTTTACTTTGTTCATAAAAGAAAGGGATTATTGATCCTCTTGAACCCATAACATTTCCATATCTTACTATAGAAAATTTTGTGTCATGATATCCACTATATGCATTTGATGCTGAAAAAAGTTTATCTGCCGCTAATTTAGTTGCTCCATATAAATTTACAGGATTCGACGCTTTATCAGTCGATAAAGCTACCACTTTTGAAATATTTCTATCTATAGCAACATCTATTAAATTCATGCAACCAAATATATTTGTCTTTACTGCTTCAAAAGGATTGTATTCTGCGGTAGGCACTATTTTCGTTGCTGCTGCATGAACGACTAAGTCAATTCCATCTAAAGCTCTATTTAATCTAGCTTTATCTCTTACATCACCAAGAAAAAATCTGACTCTTCGATCTTTTTCAAATTTTTTTGCCATCTCACATTGTTTCATCTCGTCTCGAGAAAAAATTACAAGTTTTTTTGGATTCTGATATTTAAGAGTTAATTCAACGAATTTATTTCCAAAGGAACCTGTGCCACCTGTAATTAAAATATTCTTATTATTTAAAGATTTTATTTTCATATTTTTAAATGTTTATAAATAAAATATATAAGTGAATAAAATATTTTATAATTAGAAGATAGAAAATTACCGTATCTAGATTTGCCTATTCTTTTATTCATTTTTATTTTAATAGTGCTAAGTTTTAAGTTTTTTATTAAACATTGCAACAAAATGTGTGTTCCTGAGTTATTAAAAGGTGCACTATTAACTTTAGAACCGATTTTTTCTAAATTAAGGGCTTTCAAACCAGATAATGGATCGTTTATTTTAAAAAATTTATTAGTGTAAATTGAAAATAAATATTCAAAGATTCTCTGCTTTTTGGATCTTTCTCCTATAACTAAATTATTTTTACCATATACTAATTTTTTAAATATTCTGTCTATATCTCTTGTGTTTTGCTGTCCATCTGCATCAAAGGTTGCTAGGTATTTAAATCTTTTTTTTTTAGCGAGTCTAAACGCTCGATTTAAACTTTTTTCATAACCTAAACGTGTTTTATTTCTCAAAAATATGATATCGAAATTTTTGACTACTTCAATTGAATTATCAATCGAATTATCATCAACGACTATTACCTGTATATTTTTCTTTATAATTTCTTTTATTACTTTAGGTAAAGTTTTTATTTCATTATAGCTTGGTATAATGACGACATATTTTTGTTTATCAAAATACATCTTTATAAAAAATTGTACTTCCTTTGGAGATAAATTTTTTTGATTTTTTATTTATAATTTTTTTGATTTCATTTGGTTTGAAAGAATTCTTTGGACTCGGTCTTAGAAAGTCTATGTCATCTTTATTTATTTTTTTATTTTTTTTTATATCTCTTTTTGCATGAATTGACCTTCTTTGTATTATAACTGTATCTTTTTCATTAGGTTCAACCTTTTTAATATCAAAACCTAAACAACTCTCTAATTCTCTTGATCTATCGATCATCTCCCTCCAGGTTAAAGGATTCATTGAAAAATAATGATCTGGACCTTTCTGATTGTTATCAAGCGTATAATGTTTTTCTATCACCCTTGCTCCTAGACTTATAGCTCCTAAAACTGAAGAATGTCGAAAAGTATGATCACTTAAACCAAGGATTAAGTTGGGAAATTTTTTTTTATAAGTCTTTAAAACATTTAAATTTATATATTTAAGATTTTTTTCATTGCCTGTATAATTAGTATTGCACTGCATAAGAATCAGTTTTTTATTTATTTTGTAAATAGATTTAATTAAATTTTCCACTTCAATTATATTTGTTGCACCAGTCGCTATAAGCATTGGTTTCTTTTTTTTTGCTACATATGAAATAAATTCAATCCAATTAACATCTCCAGATCCAATTTTGTATGCTGGTATATGTTTATATAAATGATCTGCTAAAAAATATGAATAAGGTGTACTTAAAAAATCAATA
>MDTA01080594.1_pt1 | contig 30197 bp, 31 predicted proteins | sample 811151 | NCBI WGS metagenome assembly MDTA01 (sample SAMN05326648, study PRJNA326480) | marine metagenome | isolation source: seawater | place: Indian Ocean: South | collected 2010 | reverse complement strand
ATGACAAACTAATCTTTCATTTTTTGAATATAAGTTATCTATACACTCTACCGCATGATCAGCCACACTAAAAAGTCTCCCGGGGACATGTAATGTTTTCATTAGTTTGCCATTAGCTGGTATGTGAACTCGATGATAATCCTTTGGTGATAGATATATTGTCAAAAATGAGCCATTTTTATAGATGGATGTCAATTCTTTATCGTTGCACAGAAGTGATTGTATTGGAGTATTTTTCCCTTTAACTTGAAGTATAGATTTGTCTTGTATTTTTCCAAACTGAAGTATCCTGCCGTCACATGAAGACACTACTGAGTCCTTGTCTTTATTGACCACATGTACGCCCTTTTTAAGTTTTCTAGTGAAGAAATCACAAAAAGTATTATAGTTTGCTATGTTTTTCTCGATACATTCATCCAAATTTATCTTAAATAGTCCGACGTAGACTCTAATTAAGAACTGTGTCAGAGGATGATGCGTTCTAGTGATGATATAGGTAAATCGCGATATCAAATGATGAGGCATTATATAGAGCCAATAGGAAAGCACCATTTTTTTTAGTTTTGATAGGTGATTATTCATTCGATTATTATTTTAGCTTTACAGGTCATATATTTATAGTCACGCTTACGAAATTTATCAGCAAATATATGATATTTTGTCTATAATGCAATAAATATATTTATTATGTCAGGAAACACATTCGGTACAATTTTCAAAGTTACAACTTTCGGTGAAAGTCATGGAAAGGCTCTCGGCTGCATCATAGACGGTTGCCCACCTAACTTAAAAATTGATGAGAGTGATATTCAAAGAGATCTTGATCGAAGAAAGCCCGGGCAATCAAAGTATACTACCCAGAGAAAAGAGGATGATAAAATTGAAATATTATCAGGGGTCTTTAATGGATTAACAACTGGAACACCTATTGCTCTTTTGATATATAACAAAGATCATAAATCCAAAGATTATTCTGAGATTAAAAATAAATTTAGACCCGGTCATGCAGATTTTACCTATCAAAAAAAATATGGAATTAGGGATTACAGAGGTGCAGGAAGATCATCTGCCCGTGAGACTGTTGCACGTGTAGCAGCAGGTGCAATTGCAAAGAAATATTTATCTAAAATTAACAAAACTAAAATATATGGTTATGTTTCTCAACTTGGTGAAATTAAAGCAGAGAATATAAGGGTATCGGACATTGAAAAAAATCCGTTCTTTTTTCCTGATAAGAAAAAGATTGCTGAGCTTGAGAATTACTTAACATCTATAAGAAAATCTGGTGACTCAATAGGCGCACAGGTAACAGTTATTGGAAAAAATATTCCAATAGGTTTGGGAGAACCGGTGTTTGATAAATTAGATGCAGTACTTGCTCAGGGAATGATGTCTATAAATGCTGTCAAAGGCGTGGAGATTGGAGCTGGGTTTGATGTTGTTACTCAAAAGGGCTCAGAAGCTAGAGATGAAATTACACCAAAAGGTTTTTTAAGTAATTTTTCTGGTGGTACACTTGGAGGTATTTCTACTGGTCAAGATTTGCATGTAAACATTGCTCTTAAGCCAACATCTAGTATTTTAATACCTGGTAAAACTGTTGACCTAAAAAACAAGCCTACTAGCATACGAACTAAAGGAAGACATGATCCTTGTGTTGGTATAAGAGCTGTTCCTATAGCTGAAGCTATGATGGCATTAACTTTATGTGATCTATATCTAAGAGATAAAGCTCAAAATAAATAATTTTTTAGTCATGAAAGAAACTTTATACGATAAAATATGGAATGATCACTGCATCTTAGATAACGAAGATAAATCATCTCTTGTATATATAGATCGACACTTAATTCATGAAGTTACCTCTCCACAAGCATTTGATGGATTAGAGATTAAAAAAAGAGAAATTTGGAACAAAAAATCAATTATGGCTACAACAGATCATAATGTCCCAACGATTAATAGAGAGCAGGGCATCACTGATCCAGTTTCAAAGATACAGATAGAGACACTCCGCGATAATTGTAAGAAACACAGTATTGAACTTTATGATTTAGATAACATCAAGCAAGGAATAGTTCATGTGATTGGACCTGAACTTGGAATGACACAACCAGGTATGACTATAGTTTGTGGTGATTCACATACATCAACGCATGGCGCTCTTGCCTCACTTTCCTTTGGAATTGGAACAAGTGATGTTGAGCATGTTCTTGCTACGCAATGTCTTAATCTAACGAAAGAAAAGAACTTTAATATACAAATAAATGGAAAGCTCCATCCTTATATTACATCAAAAGATTTAATTTTATATATAATTGGAAGTATAGGCACTTCAGGTGGCACAGGATACACTATTGAGTATACTGGTAAGACTATATCTGATTTGAGCATAGAATCACGAATGACAATTTGTAATATGACTATAGAAGCGGGCGCTAAATCCGGTTTGATAGCCTTCGATGAAAAGACTCATGACTACTTGAAAGATAGAGAATTTTTACCATCGTCTAAGCATTATGACAAAGCACTTCAGTACTGGGAAACATTAACAAGTGATAATGACGTAGAGTTTGATAGAAAAGAGGTATTCGAAGCTGAAGACATTCAGCCACAAGTAACTTGGGGAACCTCTCCAGAGATGGTGGCTTCTGTTGATGAATGTATACCAAGCTCCGAATCAATTAATAATGAAGAGGAATATTTAGATACCCTTGCCTATATGGGCCTAGAACCAAAAACTGAAATAAAATCTATTGCACTTGATAAAATATTTATTGGTTCATGTACTAATTCTCGTATAGAGGATTTACGTGAAGCGGCTGAGGTTGTTGAAGGGGAGAAAATATCCAAACAAATTAAACAGGCAATTATTGTTCCTGGCTCTGGTCTTGTAAAAGCTCAGGCAGAAAAAGAAGGCTTGGATAAAATATTTTTAAATGCAGGTTTTGAGTGGAGAGATCCAGGATGTTCAATGTGTTTAGGTATGAATGATGATTTCTTACAGCCTTATGAAAGATGCGCGTCTACTTCAAATCGTAATTTTCAAGGTCGTCAAGGAGATAAAGGAAGAACTCATCTAGTTAGTCCAAGTATGGCTGCAGTTGCTGCTATAAAAGGTCACTTTTATAATGTTAAGGATTTTATGAATGAAAAATAGATCCTATCATGGTCAAGTTATACCTATTAATAGAGATAATGTAGATACAGATTTAATAATCCCAAAACAATATTTGAAATCAATTAAGAAGTCTGGGTTTGGTCCTTATTTATTTGACTCTTTAAGGTATAAGGATACAGCAACTCTAGACAGCGGTAATCATAGAGAAGAAAATCCAGATTTCATACTTAATAGACAACCATTCAGAGAGGGTAATATTCTTGTTTCAAAAACTAACTTTGGATGTGGGTCATCCAGAGAACATGCTGTTTGGGCGATTCAGAATTATGGTATTAACGTTGTAATCGCAGGAAGTTTCGCAGACATTTTCTCTAGGAACAGTTTTAAAAATGGATTGCTACTTATTTCACTGGACTCACAAATGATTGATATAATAATTCAATCATCATTATCATCAAACTCATATTTATTAGATGTGAACTTAGCAGAGAATAAGATTTTACTACCGAATGATAAAGAGATACCATTTTTAATATCAGACTCCTTTAAAGAAAGGATTATCAATGATCTTGATGATATTGAGCTAACACTGAGACATAAAGATCAAATAAAAAATTATGAGGATCAAATGAAATCTACCAAACCGTGGTTATTTAATAATGACTAAAAAACATATATTGATACTTCCAGGTGATGAGGTAGGTCCTGAAATTACAACTGAAGTTATAAAAATACTAGATTTTTTTAATGAATCTAAGATGACAAATATTTCTTATGAGTTTGGTGATATTGGTGGAGCTTCATTAGATAAATATAACAAACCAATAACGGATGAAACATTAGAGAGCGCCCGTAAATCTGATGCGGTATTACTCGCATCTGTTGGTACGCCTAAGTATGATAATAATGCTCGAGCACTTAAACCAGAATATGGTCTACTCGTATTAAGAAAGCACCTTAATCTATTTATTAACATAAGACCAATATTTACATTTAATACATTATTAGATTTTTCGTCAATTAAATCAGAATTAATTGATGAATTAGACATTGTCATAATTAGAGAACTTATTGGTGATGTTTATTTCGGAGAACCAAGAGGCTTCAAAGACGTTAATGGAGAAAGAGTTGGATACAACACGATGTTATATTCAGAATCTGAAGTCCAAAGAATTACAAAATTTGCAATTGATATTTCACTTAAAAGAAAAAAGCGTATTACATCTATTGATAAAGCTAATGTTCTCGAGTGCTCGCAACTATGGAGACAAACTGTTGATCGAATGATGACTGATCATACTAATATTGATTTAGAACATATGTATGTTGATAATGCTGCAATGCAAATTATAAAGAACCCAAAACAATTTGATGTGATTTTAACACCTAATTTGTTTGGTGATATTCTATCAGATGCAGCATCTATGCTAACCGGATCAATTGGATTGTTACCTTCTGCATCATTATCTGATTCAACAGGAATGTTCGAGCCCATTCATGGATCAGCACCTGATATTGCCGGTCAAGGAATAGTAAACCCTATTGCAATGATTTTGTCACTTGGAATGATGTTTGAATATACTCTTGACCGACAAGACTTATCTAAAATAATTAAAAAATCTGTAGGTGATGTATTACAATCAGGCTACTTTACAAAAGATTTATCTCAAGATGAATTTATAACAACGAGTGAAATGGGTGATAAAGTCTTAGAGAGCATTAAAAAATATGTTAAATAAAAAAGAATCATATAATGTAGCTGTCGTGGGCGCTACAGGAATAGTAGGAGAATCACTTTTAGAGATATTGTGTTCTAGAAGTTTTCCGATAGATTCTATTCATGCAATAGCAAGTCAACGATCTAAAGGTTCAAAAGCTAAGTTCGGTGACCAATTGATAACAGTGGAAGCCTTAAGTGAGTTTGATTTCTCTACAATTGACATTGCATTTTTCAGTGCAGGGAGCTCTGTATCTAGAGAGTACGCTACAAAAGCCGCCTCTCAAGGCTGTATTGTTATTGATAATACATCAGAATTTAGATATGAGGACAACATTCCTTTGATTGTACCCGAGGTAAATCCACAAGATATTTTCTCATATAAAGATACAAATATTATTGCAAACCCAAATTGCTCAACAATACAGATGCTTGTAGCTTTGAAGCCACTTCATGATACTTTTGGGATAGAACATATAAATGTTTCCACGTACCAAGCAGTATCTGGATCAGGTAAAGATGGCATAGAGGAACTTTTACAACAGTCATCTGCATATATTGATCAAAGAAGTATAGATAAAAAAGTATATCCAAAGCAAATTGCTTTTAACTCAATACCATTCGTTGACTGTTTTCTTGAAAATGACTATACAAGAGAAGAGATGAAGATGGTCTGGGAAACTCAAAAAATTCTTGATAAAAAGATCACTGTCAATCCTACAGCCGTTAGAGTTCCCGTATTAATTGGACACGCAGAGAGTATATACATAGAAACTAAAAAAGATATAGACATACAGTTAGCTAGGGACTGTCTTATTAGTTTTGAGGGTATATCAGTTATAGATGATATAAGTGAAATAGATTTTCCAACTTCTTTTGAGCATGGTCATGGAACAGATGATGTTTTTGTTGGAAGAATCAGAAAAGGGCTAAGTAAAAATAACTCTTTAAATTTATGGGTAGTTGCTGATAATGTAAGAAAAGGCGCAGCTTTAAATAGTATACAAATTGCTGAAAGTTTGATTAGGAGCTAATTATGAGGATATTTATTTCAATACTTGTTGTTTTATCTATATTAGGATTGTTAGAATCTCAATCAATTATTCCACAGTCACCCTACAGTATCCTAGGTGCAATGAATTCTGCAGCAGTTTTTATCAGATCATTAAATATTCAAAGCTATTATCTTATTATTCCTGATATTGTTATAACACTTCAAGGTATTCTCAGTTTATTACTGATCCTATTTATAGTTGGATACTTATATGAGCGCTTTAGAGATCTAGAGCAAAATAATCTTATTCTAAAAAAACAAATTGAGAAATTAAATAATGATGTTGTGAATTCTCACATAAGTTCTAGTAATAATGAGGATATTCAACATAATAAAGATAGTGAAATGAAAGAGATTGCATTGGATATCAGAAACTTTCTCTCTACTTTAGCAGAATCTATAACAATAAATCCTTCGACACCAATACGCTCAAAAAAAATAAGAAGGGTTCAATCTGAAAGTTTATCAGACAGTACTGAAAGTTCTGGAGTTGAAATAAAACCAGAAGTAAATGATGCTCAATCAAATTTTGAAGTTGGCACAGATTCTTTTAAAGATTCTGACATGAGCAATAATCAAGAGTCACATAAAGATGAAGATAGACAGAGTCAAGATGATGATAACTTATCCAACATCGATTTAGCTAGAGCATTAATTGAAAGCGGTGAAAAAGAAAAAGCTAGAGAAATTATTATAAATATTATAAGAACAGGATCATCTGATCAAGCTCATGAGGCAAGACTTCTAAATTTACAAATAAGTTAATGAGAATAGCTTTATCTGTTGAGTACATAGGAAAAAAATATTTTGGATGGCAACAACAAAGCAGTGCATCTACGAACACAATTCAATATTTTGTTGATCGCGCATTATCAAAAATTGCTGATCATAAAATAAAAAGTACTTGTTCTGGGAGAACAGACACAGGTGTTAATGCTTTAAATCAAGTAATTCATTTTGATACTGAATCTAAAAGATCAGAAAAAAGCTGGATTGATGGAGTAAACTCTAATTTACCAAATGACATACGTATAAAGAGAATATATAAAGTTGATAAAGACTTTCATGCAAGATTTCTTGCAAAAAAGAGAACCTATAAATATTTTATTAATACAAATAATGAAAGTACGATTTTTAATAACTCCTACACTTGGGTTTTAAGAGATAAACTTTCACTATCATCTATGAAATTATCCTTGAAATATTTAGAGGGCATACATGATTTTTCAAGTTTTAGATCTTCTGGCTGTCAAGCAAATAGTCCTTTTAGAAATATAAGCTCTGTTTCACTTGAAAAAAATAAAAACATCATCATTTTCTCAATTACGGCAAATGCTTTTTTATATCATATGGTAAGGAATATTGTAGGAACTTTAGTAGATATTGGTATAAAAAAAATAAAACCACATGACTTAAAGATCATTATTGAAAAAAAAAATAGAAAGTATTGTAGCAAGATGGCACCAGCACACGCACTATTTTTGTGGAACATATCATATCCACAGAAATATAAAATTAAATATAATACTGAATCTATCTTGATGTAATATACAACTATGAAAACCTCTATAAAATTATGTGGCTTTAAATATATTGAAGATATTATTTTTGCAACATCACTTAATATTAATTATCTTGGAATGATTTTTGTTAAAAATGTACAAAGGACAATTAATTTAGATACGGCTGTTCAAGGAGCAAAAATTTGTAAAGACAAGGGCATAAAATCTGTCGGAGTTTTTTTAAATCAAGACCTATCAGAAATAGAAAAAATACTTAGTAAGGTTGATCTTGATATGCTTCAGCTTCATGGCACTGAAAACATTGATGATTATAAAGTGTTCAATAAAGATCTTATTAAGACTTTGCATATTTCTGAGGAACTACCACTTAAAGTAAAAGACTTAGATTTTGATAATGTTACTTATCTACTTGATACTTCCTCAAATCACTTACAGGGAGGAACTGGAAAATGCTTCGATTGGAGTATTTTAAAAGATATTCCTGTGGAGAAGTTATTCGTTGCTGGAGGCTTGAAACCTGATAATATATTAGACTTATTGAGTAGCTACGAACCAAAATGTGTTGATGTCAGTAGCGGTATCGAAAAAGAGTCTGGCCATAAAGACCATAATTTAATGAGTGAATTTGTACATAAAGTTAGGGCATATTAATGAAAAGAAAAATTAACCTTAAAAATTATCCAAATAAGACCGGCCACTTTGACGCATTTGGTGGTGTATATGTCTCTGAGACACTCATTCATCCATTAAAGGAATTATTCAAGGCATATAAAAAATATGCAACATCCGCATCATTTAAAAAAGTATTGAATATGGAATTAAGAGACTATGTTGGAAGACCAACACCAATTTATTATGCTGAATCACTCAGTAAGTCTCTAGGAAATTCTCATATCTATTTAAAAAGAGAAGACTTAAATCACACTGGTGCGCACAAGATAAATAATGCATTGGGACAAGCTCTACTTGCTAAAAAAATGGGTAAAACCAGAATCATTGCGGAAACTGGAGCAGGACAGCATGGTGTTGCCACGGCAACAGCTTGCGCAAGATTGAATCTTAAGTGTGTTGTATATATGGGCGAACAAGATATTAAGAGACAGTCTGTGAATGTTTATAGGATGAAACTTCTTGGTGCAGAAGTAATATCGGTAGATTCGGGGACCAAGACATTAAAAGATGCACTAAATGAAGCCTTAAGAGATTGGGTGACAAATGTTGACGATACACATTATATAATAGGTTCCGTGGCCGGACCTCATCCATACCCAATGATTGTGAGAGATTTCCAATCTGTAATAGGACATGAAGCAAGAAATCAATTTAAAAAAGATTATAAATGTCTTCCAGATTATCTAATTGCTTGCGTCGGAGGTGGCTCGAATGCAATCGGTCTGTTTCATCCATTCTTAAATGATAAAATTAAAATTATTGGAGTAGAGGCAGGTGGTTCAGGTATCAAGACAGGGAAACATGCCGCGCCATTAAGTGCCGGATCTCCAGGTGTACTTCATGGGAATATGACATATATAATGGAAGATGAGAATGGTCAAATCCAAGATACACACTCTATATCAGCAGGATTAGATTATCCTGGGGTTGGTCCAGAGCATTCCTGGCTAAAGGATTTAAAAAGGGTTGAGTATACTTCAGTCACAGATGATGAAGCATTAGATGCTTTCTTCACACTTACTCAAAAAGAGGGAATAATTCCTGCATTAGAAACAGCACATGCATTAGCATATTCATTTCAACTAGCAAAAAAACAAAAAAACAAAAAAATTCTGCTTAATTTATCGGGACGGGGTGATAAGGATATCGATACAATTGCAAAATTAAAAAATATCAAACTATGACTTCGCGTATCCCACATATCTTCAAGTCTAATAAGCTTAAAAATAAAAAAACATTCATTAGCTATTTAGTATGTGGCGATCCATCTAATGACTTCACTTTATCTGCTATGCATACAATGTCAGAATCTGGAGTTGATATCATTGAATTAGGTATACCTTTTACAGATCCAATAGCTGACGGTCCGGTAATCCAACAAAGTATTGATAGATCATTAAAAAATAAAACATCACTTCGTGATGTAATTTCTTTAGTAAAAGATTTTAGGAAAGTTAATAAAGATACAGCGGTTGTTCTTATGGGTTATATGAATCCTATCCATAAAATGGGAATCAATAAATTTACAAGACTTATTAATGAGAGTGGTATTGATGGAGTTCTCATAGTCGACTCACCACCTGAGGAATCAGAAGTTTTAAATAAATATCTAAGAAAGTACAATAAATCACATATCTATCTGGCATCACCTACAACTACCGACCAAAGAATGAGAAGCATTGCTGCTATGTCATCTGGATACATATATTATGTGACTATCAAAGGGATTACAGGATCTAAATTATCAAACATTGGCAAAATCAAAGAAAATGTAAAAAAAATTAAGAAAATCTCTAATGACAAACTTCCAGTTGCAGTTGGGTTTGGCATCAAAGATAAAAAATCTGCAAAGACAATGGCCGAGTTCTCAGATGGTATTATAATTGGCAGTTCTATAGTAGAATTGATAAACAAGCATTCAAAAAATAAAAAAATCATGAATAATAAGCTTTCATCATATATTTCATCAATCGCTAGAGTAATGTAATGAGCTGGTTAGATAAAATATTACCATCAAGAATAAGAGCTACAAAAGACGAAAAAGGTTCTGTACCAGAAGGCCTCTGGCATAAATGTAGTAACTGTGGTGCTGTCTTATATACTGCTGAGTTTGATAAGAATCAACACGTCTGTCCTAAATGTAATCATCATGAGAGAATTTCTGCAAGAAAACGCGTGAGTATTTTTCTTGACACTACAGATGTTCAAGAAATGTTTAATAACCTCTCTCCAAAAGATATGCTTAAATTCAAAGATAAACAGAAGTATCAAGATAAATTTGAACAGACACAGGATAAAACTGGAGAAAAAGACGCTTTACTAGTATTCAAAGGATATCTAAAAAAAATACCAGTCGTTGTTTGTGCCTTTGAGTATTCATTTTTTGGTGGATCTATGGGCTCTGTTGTTGGAGAAAAATTTAACAGAGCAGTTGATTTATCTATAGAGACGAGAAGTCCGTTGATTTGTTTTTCAGCAAGTGGTGGAGCACGCATGCAGGAATCATTATTTTCTCTATTTCAGATGTCAAAAACAAGTGCAGCCCTTGCAAAACTATCTGAGCACTCTATTCCTTATATTTCTGTTCTTACTGACCCAACGATGGGAGGTGTTTCTGCAAGTTTAGCAGTGTTAGGCGATATTAATATTGCTGAACCAAATGCTTTAATAGGTTTTGCAGGACCAAGGGTTATTGAACAAACTGTCAGAGAAAAGTTGCCCGATGGTTTTCAGAGAAGTGAATTTCTTCAAGAACATGGAACTATAGATATGATTATTGAACGGAAGGATCAACCTGAAAAAATTGCGAATATTCTAGATATGCTTGGTTTTAGTAATGAGTCAAAAATTTAATACAGTTGATGAGTGGCTTGAGTGGCAACAAACTATACATCCTCTCAATATAGACTTCAAACTTGAGAGAATATTAAGGGTTTATAAAAGGCTTAATATAACAAAAATTGCAAATAAAATTATCACTGTAGCAGGCACTAATGGCAAAGGTTCTACAGTCTCTTTTCTTGAATCTATACTCAGGACAAAAAAATATAGAGTAGGAACTTTCACTTCACCTCATATTTTAAGATATAACGAGAGAATTAAAATCAATGGTATTGAGATTGATGATAAATCACTTCTCGAGACATTTGAAATAATTGATGATAAAAGAGGAAATACAACGCTAACATATTTCGAATTTGCTACATTATCAGCTTTTTATTTATTTAGTAAATCTAAACTAGATGTGGCTGTACTAGAAGTTGGTCTAGGAGGAAGACTAGATGCTACGAATATAGTTGACTCTGATATTTCAATTATCACATCTATTGGCATAGATCACACCGAATTTCTTGGTAACACAATTGATAGTATAGCTCTTGAAAAGGCTGGCGTTATGAGACCATTCAAGAAATGTATATATGCACAATCTAATCCACCTGCAGCACTTCTAAAATATGCAAAAAATAAAAGTGTGAATTTAATGATACATAATAATGACTTCAGTCTTAAAAAGAAAACTAATTATTGGAGTCTAAAATCAAAAAATATATCGATAGATAAAATTCCTAATTTAAGAATGATCGGAGATTATCAATATAATTATGCTGCTACATCAATTATGGCACTGGAATCTATTTTACCTGAATCTTTAACCAATCATGATCACATCAAAAAGGCACTATCTCAGACCAAAATTTCAGGTAGGTTTCAATATTTATCAAATAACCCAGATATCATAGTTGATGTTGCTCATAATGAGGATGCAGCAAAAAGCCTTTCAGAAAATATTAGAAGGATTGGTACTAATAAAATAAACGTTGTCCTTGGTGTACTTGCAGATAAAGATGTTTACAGTATTGTCGAACCTTTTTCATCAATTGTTGATCATTGGTATATTGGAACTATCAATAGCGAAAGAGGGATGAATGCAGATGAAATCAAGTATCGTATAAACTCAATATATAAAAATAAACTATCTATAAGTACATATACATCCATAACATCAGCATTTGAAGTAGCTAAAACTGAGCAAAAAAATGATATGTTATTGCTGGTGTATGGTTCATTTTATACTGTAGCTGAGGCATTAAAATGCCACATGCATAATAAGAAGAAAAACGATGCAATATAAAATTTTATTTATCATAATATTATCAATATATATTTTTTCAGATTATTTCAACGAACTTATAAACAGAACAGATAATAAATATACAATGCAAACACAAGAAGAAATTTATATTGATGATGACGTAATTAGCGTTTTTGAAAAAAAATCTATTGATGATATGACTATTACAGATAAAAAAATAAAAGCTTGGATAATTCAAATAAAATATAATGAGGATAATATTATTCAAATCGAAGATATATTAAGAAAAAATAGATATAAATTAAAGAAACATAATTCAAAGATGGTCATATCTATTGGCCCATATGCAGATATTTCACAAGCAAAGGAAGAATCAAATAAATTGAAAAAAGTTTTAGGCATTGATAATAAAATCACAAGCTTTATTTTTTAATGGTATTTTTTGATTACATTATTATATTGAGTACAGTATTATTTTCGATAATAGGATCGCTCAGGGGTTTTTCTAGTCAGCTATTATCATTTTTGTCTTGGTCGAGTTTTTTATACATTATATTCTTTCATTTAGAGACATTCACTGACGTCATATCGAACTATCTCCCTAACCTTGATTATAACTTTATAAGGATAATCACTATTAGTTCATTAGTTATAGCGACACTCATCATAATCTTTATTTTAAATTTAACCATAGCAAAAATTCTTGAATCAACTTTGTTTCTAAATTCAAATAAATTCTTTGGATTTGTTACATCACTTATCAAATCACAAATATATATTTTTATATTTATTCTAGTCATTCTAGATACATCATTTCATGATACATTTTTTATGGGATCTATAATTGTGCCATATTACTTGGAATTAATTGAATATATCTCAGATTATGATGATTCGCTCTTTAATAGTTTATAAATATAAATATAATGTGCATATATGTGTGGCATAGTAGCTGTATCAGGTAATAAGGATGTGATTCATGATATATATGAATCACTGACTGTATTGCAGCATCGTGGTCAAGATGCATCTGGAATTCTAACTAATCATAAAGGAAAAATTACACTGAGGAAATCCCTTGGGTTAGTAAGAGATGGTTTTTCAAAAAAACATATAGATAGACTCAAAGGATCTATTGGAATTGGACATGTTCGTTATCCCACAGCTGGTCACGCAGATAATTCATCTGAAGCTCAGCCCTTTTATGTAAACTCACCATATGGTATAGCACTTGCTCACAATGGAAACCTAATTAACTCAGATAGATTAAAATCGGACTTATTCGAAGAGGATTTAAGACACATCAATACAAGATCTGACTCTGAAATTCTGTTAAACATCTTTGCTCACGAACTTTACTTACACAGTAAAGATGCTTTTACACCAGATAGTATCTTTTATGCGGTAGCAGGTGTTCATAGAAGAGTAAAAGGCGCATATGCAGTAGTGTCTCTTATAACAGATAGAGGTATCGTTGCATTTAGAGACCCAAACGGAATTCGTCCTTTATGTTTTGGTACAAGAGAATCTAATGGTAAAACTGAAACAATGATAGCCTCAGAATCAGTTGCACTCGATTCTGCAGGATTTAAACTCGAACGTGATTTAAAGCCTGGTGAAGCTATTTTTATTGATATCCAGGGTAATGTTCATACAAGATTATGTTCTCAGACGAGTAATATTACACCTTGCATATTTGAGTATGTGTACTTCGCAAGGCCTGATTCTATAATTGATGGAATTTCTGTATACAAAGCGAGAATGAATATGGGCACTGCACTTGCAGATAATATCAATAAATCATTTCCAAATAATGATATAGACGTAGTTATACCAATTCCTGATACGAGTAGAATTTCAGCATTAGAGCTTTCATCAAGACTAAAAATACCATTCAGAGAAGGTTTCATCAAAAATAGATACATCGGAAGAACATTTATTATGTCGCAACAAAATGAGCGATCCAAATCTGTAAAAAGAAAACTTAATGCTATTAAATCTGAGTTCAATAATAAAAATGTTTTACTTGTAGATGATTCTATAGTCAGGGGTACTACATCTAAACAGATTGTTGATATGGCAAGGGAAGCAGGTGCTAGAAAAGTATATATGGCCTCTGCAGCACCTCCTGTTAAATACCCTAATGTCTATGGCATAGACATGCCAGCTAGTAAGGAATTTGTAGCTGATGATAGGACTATTGATGAGATAGCTAAGTTTATCGGTTGTGATAAGTTATTTTATCAAAACCTTCATGATCTTATTGAGTCAGTGAAATGTGAAAGTGAAATAATATCTAGTTTTGACTCATCATGTTTTGATGGTAAATATATAACAGGCGATGTCGACGATGATTATTTGATCTCACTTGATCAACTTAGAAATGATGCTGAGAAGTTAAAACAAGCAGAAAACGATGAAGCATTAGATGAAGTAGTCGTGTATTAGACTACATAAGGAAAAATGATCTACATTGATTCTTCAATACAGAAATTATATTTATTTAGAGATGATACACTCGTATTCGAGTCAAAGATTTCAACATCATTATATGGCATGGGTTGTCTAGAGGATACGTTTAAAACACCGACAGGCTTACATCTTATTGCATCAAAGATCGGTTCAGGCTTACCTGCCGGAACCTTATTTAAACATAGGAAGCCAACAGATCAAACAATTAAGCAAAACCCGCCAGTTAGTCATGATTATATTACATCAAGAATACTTCGGTTAAGTGGACTTGAGGAGGGTATTAATAAAGGTGGCAATGTAGATTCATACAGGAGATATATATATATACATGGTACGCCTCACAGTAAGATGCTTGGCAGTGCTAGTTCACATGGTTGCATTAGGATGAGTGATAACGATGTAATTGAGTTGTTTGATTTAGTTAATGAAAACTCACTTGTATTAATTGATTAAATATTGTTTCAAGGAGACAGGATCATTTATTACTATATCAGCTTGCCATGAATTTACATTTGTATCCTCGCTTATAAATCCAAAATTTGCGGCGACTGTTATCATACCTGCATTTCTACCAGCAATAATGTCTCTCTCATCATCGCCTACATACATTATTGCATCAGCTTGACAATTTATAAGCTCTGAAGCTTTTATTAAACTATCACTCGCAGGCTTTCCATTTAAAACCATATCCCCTGTGACAACACAACTTAACGTATTTTTAAGACCCAATCCATCTACTATCTTGTTTACATATCTAGAATGTTTATTTGTAACTATACCAATCTTTATTTGTCTACTTAGTAAATAATCAAGCAACTCCTCCATGTTTTCATTGAGCGTAGTTTTATGAAAACAGTTATTTTTATAATCTTCTAAAAATTCAGACCTTAACATTGAAGAATCAATTGATTTGCCATTTACTACAGATGCATACTCTATAATACCAATTGCTCCTCTAGATATATATTTCTTCAAAGATTTGCAATCAACTTTTTTATATTCTCTTTTTTCAAGAACTCTATTTAGTGAATCACACATGTCTTGTGATGTATCCGCAAGAGTTCCATCTAAATCAAATAGTACTGATTTTATTGTCCAGTTACTTTTGTGCATGAATAAAATAATTTATATCAGGATTTTTAGATAGTTTAAAAGATTTACTTACAGGATTAAATGCTATCCCATCTATACTTTTTAATTTGAAATCATTTATTTCTAACAGTTCATTTATTTCATATGGTGTAACAAATTTAGCATATTGGTGCGTGCCCAGAGGAACAAATTTTAATATATACTCTGCCATTACTTTAGCAAATATGAATGACTTAATATTTCTATTGATTGTTGACATAAATAAATGAGTTCCCTTAGTTGATAAACTTTCTATCTTTTCAATTAGCTTGTTTGGCTCATTGATGTGTTCAATCATTTCAAAACATACTATACAATCATATTTTTCAAGATTTTCTATATCAAGGATTGAACCGTTTATATACTCGATGTCTAGATTGTTTTCTTTTGCGTGTTGCTTTGCAATATTAACTGATTTTGTTGACGAGTCTATACCAGTTACTTTAGCCCCAAATTTAGAGAGTTCCTCAGAAAATATTCCTCCACCACATCCAACATCAAGAATTTTTTTATTTTTTAATTCAAAGCGCGATAAGATATATTCAAGTCTACATGGATTTAAATTATGCAGTAATTCATAGTTTCCAGTTTTATTCCACCAGTCAAAAGCATATTCATCAAAATGATTTTCTTGATTGTTATTTATATTATTCATAATCAGTATCTATTCTTATCCCTGACGACCATACATTAGTCAAGCTGCTATTGTCAAGATCACACATGGATGGTTTATTTGAATCCTCTGCTAAAAACTTATTACTGTTATATTTAAAAAGATTGAATGATGCTAAGTTACCTTTTCTAATTTTTGATGAATTAGATATTTCTATAAAAAAGCTAGATGCGTTAGTCGTAACACAATTAGTAATCTTATATGCATCAAACTTTTTATCATCAGGACTTAAAGTATAAACGATTTTAACAAAGTCAAATAATCTATATGCATTCTCTTCATCAGAAACTAAAATACATTTATAATTTGTGTTAATTGATGTTAAAAATAGGTCTAAATTATTTTTATTATTTAAATCACCAAATCTTATCAATAAATTAATATTTTTTTTATTAAAATAATCACGCCATTCTCTCTTGATAGTCAGAAAATCATGTACTGAACAATTATTTAAAAGATTTATATTATCCCAAAACTTAAAAACTTTATCAACATGACTATCAGTGAGCGTGATCAGTTCTTTTAGATGTATAATTATATTTAAATTTAGTTCGTTGCATATCGAAGAAATTTTCTCAATTAACTCACTATCAAAACTAATTACATTTATAAGATTAATACTAAATATTTTTGTCTGATCAGACTTGTAATAATCAATAGTATTAATCATCTCTTTTAAATCTTGATTGGAGCATTCTGAGGAATCTAAAGTAATAACATAACTAATCTTTAGATTGTCTATTGGTTCATAATTTAGAATATCTCTATATTTTTTTGTAACTATCTGAACATTAGTAATACCTTTGGACAAGATATTATTCATTTTTTCATTATATTTATGTTGGTTATCGCACTCATCAATATTCAAATAACATTCAGAGAGTGTAGGCATCATTATATGATTACTAAAAGTTGTACGAGGTAAATTCTTATAGCGTTTCTCGATTTGACTATCTGTTAATACATCAATAATTAGCGATCCATCTACAAGCACTGATTTCTTAGATTCTAATTTCTTATTATCTAAATATATCCACTTTGGAGAAACTATAAACATACTAAAATTCTATACTGTTAACACCGTAATTTATATCGTTTATAAACGCTATTTATGTTAAAATTTATGACTAAATATGGTACAAATTTTAACCTTTTAATGTCCGAATATTCACAGATAAAACTTGATGATGAAATGCGGCATTCATATATTGAATATGCTATGTCGGTTATTGTTGGAAGAGCACTTCCAGATGTTAGAGATGGCCTTAAGCCTGTCCATAGACGCGTATTATATTCGATGCATGAGCTAAATAATGGCTATAATAAAGCCTACAAGAAATCAGCAAGAATTGTTGGAGATGTGATTGGTAAATATCATCCTCATGGTGACACAGCTGTTTACGATACCATAGTACGACTAGCACAGCCATTTTCTATGAGATATCCTCTCGTTGATGGGCAAGGAAACTTTGGATCAATTGATGGAGATTCACCTGCCGCAATGAGATACACTGAAGTTAGAATGTCTAGACTCTCTCATGAGTTACTCTCGGATATTGATAAAAATACTGTAGATTTCAATCCAAACTACGATGGTTCAGAGAGTGAGCCAGCTGTACTTCCTACTCGCTTACCAAATCTTTTGATTAATGGCGCATCAGGTATAGCTGTTGGAATGGCGACAAATATTCCTCCTCATAATTTAAATGAAGTAATCGATGGAGCAACTGCTCTAATTAAAGAACCATCATTATCTAATGAGACCAATATTGATGAATTTATTACAAAGACAGGATTTAGGGGACCTGACTTTCCAACAGGCGCCGAGATAAAAGACAATGGCGGTATTTATCAATTCATTAAGACAGGTAAAGGATCATTTAAGATTCGAGCTACACATACTGTCGAGGAAAATAAAGATAAATGTTCGATCATAATTAATGAACTTCCATATCAGGTTAACAAGGCAAAACTAATTGAATCTATTGCAATATTAGTGAGAGACAAAAAAATTACAGGTATAAGCCATCTAAGAGATGAATCAGATAGAGACGGCTTGAGAGTTGTCATAGAGCTAAAAAAAGGTGAACAACCTGATGTAATTTTGAGCAGCTTGTACAAGCTTACAAATCTTCAAACATCATTCTCAGCAAATATGGTTTGTTTAGTCGATGGCGAACCTTGCACTATAAGTGTACCACAAGCCTTAGAAGAGTTCATAAAACATAGGAGAGAGATAATTACGAGAAGAACATTGTTTCTATTAAATAAAACATATGGAAAAGCACATGTTCTCGAGGGCTTAAGTATTGCTCTAGATAATATTGATGAGATGATAGAACTTATTAAAAAATCAAAAACCACAGATGAAGCCAAAAATAAAATTATTGATAAATCATGGTCTACATCTAAAAATAAATGGTTATTGTCTAAATTAATGAAAGAGTGTTCAGATTATATGTTTGTCGATTCATCAGTTGGTCTTCATAAAGATGTATATAAAATAAGTCACGATCAAGCTCAAGCTATATTGGACATGAGATTAAATAAGCTTACGAATCTTGAGCAAGATACTATTATCAAGGATTATAACGAAGCTCTTACATCTATTCGTCAGTTCCTTAAGATTTTATCTGATTCGGAGGAATTAAATAATCTCATGATCGCAGAGCTTGAGGAAATAAAAACATTATATGGACAAGATCGTAGATCAATGATTTCAGATGATGAAGGTGTCTTGAACAAAGAGGATATGATTAAGAAAGAGGACGTAATAGTGGTGCTTACAGAAGCTAATTACGTTAAGAGGATGCCTAATACAGAATTCAAAAGTCAAAGACGTGGGGGCCGGGGTGTCAATGCAGCAAACTTTAAAGAGGGTGATAAAGCTAAGTTGCTAGTGTGCGCTCATACTCATGACACTATCCTGTGTTTCTCAACTAAAGGCAAAGTTTTTTCTATACGTGTATTTGATATTCCTGATACAAGTAGACAAGCTAGAGGGAAATCTATTAATAATATTTTACCGCTTGATAATGATGAATCTATTTCGGCGCTTTTGGCCATAAAAAACTTCAATGAAGATAGTTATTTATTTCTAACTACAAGGCAAGGTATGGTTAATAGACTCTTATTATCTTCTTTTAAAAAGGTAAGAAATAGTGGACTAAAAGCCATACTCCTTAAAGAGGGAGATTACTTATTTAATGCCCTGCATACCAACGGAAAAGACAGGATTATACTTTCATCATCTTCAGGAAAATCAATTATGTTTGAGGAATCACAGATTCGAGAAAGGTCTAGAGGTACTCAAGGTGTTGTTGGTATAAAACTCAGTGATAGTGTAAATATAATTTCATCCATTAAAGTTGATTCAGAACAGTTAATATTTGTAACAGAAAATGGATTTGGAAATAAAGTTTCAATAGATTCATACAATAAACAAAATAGAGGTGGACAGGGCGTAATATCGATTAAAACATCACATAGAAATGGAACAGTTGTTGGTGCGGTTAATTTAGATAATAGTGATTTTATTATTTTGATAACGAATAAGGGGAAAACAATTAAAATATCAGCCTCAGATATGAAAACTATCAATAGGAACACTCAAGGCGTTCGTTTGCAAGATATGTCTGATGATGAGAAGATATCAGCAATATCATCAGAGAGAGCTGTCGATTAAATATGTTAAAAAAATATCGCGATAATATCGATCTTTTAGATAAAAAGATATTAAAACTCTTGAATGATAGAGCTGCTATAGCTAAACAAGTCGCTAAATATAAGAAAAAATCTAATAATAAAAATATATTTAGACCTGAGCGAGAATCACAAATAATCAAAAACTTACGTGCGCTCAATGCCGGTCCACTAACATCTGTGCATATTCATAATATTTACCGAGAAATAATATCATCATGTTTATCGCTTGAAACTAACCTATCAGTCTCTTTTTTAGGACCAGAAGGAACATATAGTGAAATTGCAATGAATAAATTTTTTGGGAAAAGCGTCATTACAAATAGCAGAAATAATATTTTTGAAGTATTTAATGATGTTAAAAATAATACAAGTGAATTTGGTGTGGTACCAGTTGAAAATTCAAATCAAGGTAGCATAAAAAGCACTCTTGATTTTTTGATAAAATATAAAATTAATATATGTGGTGAGCAGAATATTCCTATTAGACACTGTTTATTATCAAAGAATAAATCACTCAGAAATATAACAAAAATCTATGCTCATAATCAAACATTGTCTCAATGCGATCTATGGATTTCAAAAAATCTTCCTAATGCACAGCGTTTTTCTATGGATAGTAATGCCCAGGCAGCACTGAATGTTAGAAAAATTAATAACTCTGCATGTATTGCTAGTGACCTATGTGGCAAAATGTATAAACTTAATATAATTTCTAGAAATATTCATGATAGTCATAATAATACAACGCGATTCCTCATTATAGGTAATATGCTAGTTGATAAATCTAATAATGATAAAACATCATTTATTATGTCTCTAGAAAATAAAGCAGGAGCCTTATCTAAAGCACTTCAAATTCTAGCAAAAGATAAAATATCAATGACAAAAATTGAGTCTATTCCAACTAAAGAGAAAAACTGGGAATATTTATTTTTGATTGACATATCTGGTCATATTAAATCAAAGCATATTGATAATGCACTAAAAAAAATAATGCGGATCTCAAAATATTTCCAACTTTTGGGCTCCTATCCTAAGAGTATAGATTAGTGTCAATTAATAATATTACTAGATATACACCTGGATTTAATATCAATGACGTTCAACGCAAGTATAAAATAAAGAAAATAATAAAATTATCATCTAATGAAAATCCATTCATATCTGATAAAGTTTCTAAATACATATCTAAGAGTAATCATAATTTAAATCTATACCCAGAGAGCAAAACTAGCCATCTCCAAGCACTTATAGCAAAGATGACTGGATATAAATTAAATGAAAATAATATCCTTTTAGGAAATGGAAGTAATGAAATTCTTGAATTTATTGTAAGAGCTACTTTAAATACAAAATCCGAGGTAATTATTCCTAAGCATTCTTTTCTTGTTTATGAAATTATTTCACAATTACAAGGAGCTAAGATCATAACAAGCAATCCTAATAGAGATAAAACAAGTTCAAATTATTTGGGAATTGACATCGAATCTATCAGAAAGAAGATTACCAAGAAAACCCGTTTAATATTTCTAGCAAATCCAGGCAACCCTACTGGAACCTACCTTAAGCTATCAGAAATAGATCAATTTATGGGAACAATATCAAAAAACATAAGCGTAGTTGTAGATGAGGCTTATTATGAATATCTTGATTCAAAAGTTAATCAAAGTGCAGCAAGCTTAATAAATAAATATAAAAATTTATATGTCACAAGATCATTTTCTAAAATATATGGACTAGCCTCTCTAAGGATTGGATATGGCATATCATCAAAAGAGAACATTGATAAGCTTAGACTATTTAAACAGCCCTTTAATACAAACCTTTTTGCTCAGAAGGCAGCAGAGCTTGCAATACAAGATTATAAATTTGTAGAGAAAAGTAAAAGAAATAATGATGCAATGATAAAGTCACTAACAAACTTACTTGATCAGTTGTCTGTAAGATATTTAGGAACATACTGCAATTTCATAACATTTGAAGTTGGCGAGAAAGTAGACTTACTATTTGATTATCTTTTAAAAAAAGGAATCGTTGTTCGTCCATTAAAGAACTATAAATTATCAAGATATTTGCGTGTGTCACTTGGAACTCAAAATGACATGAAAAAATTTTCCAAAATATTAAAAGTATTTTATGAAGAAAAAACTAAATAATATATTAATAATTGGACTTGGAATGATGGGCGGATCTTTATGTAGATCTATAAAGAAAAATAAAGTCTCTAAGAAGATTACAGCATTCGACATTAACAGAAAGTCAATAAACTATGCAATCAAAAATAAAATTATTGATCAAGCAACAGATAATTATGACACAATAGATCATCCTGATTTAATAATATTATGTACTCCATTAAGTGGATACATTACTAATGTAAAAAAAATACTATCGACTGTAGATAAACCAACACTAATTACGGACATTGGCAGTTCTAAAGGCCATATCCATAGAAATATTATTAAACTTGTACATAAAACTAATAATAAATTTTTGAGTTCACATCCTATGGTAGGTTCTGAAAAATCTGGAATAAAAAATAATATTAATGATTTATTCAGAGATAAGGTTGTATTTATTATTGATAAAGAAAAAACAAATAAATCCTCTTTTCTTACATTAAAATCATTTTGGGAGTCACTTGGCTCTATTACATATAACATTGATCAGAAAAATCATGATTTATTAATGTCACAAACGAGTCATATTGCACATCTTATGGCTTATATATTTATGCAATCACTACCTCAATCAATTATTGATAAAAACTTACCTTTGTTATTAGGAGGGGGTATTAAAGAGCACGTTCGTCTCAGTAGAAGTAATCCAACTATGTGGACTGATATATTTATTAATAATAAAACTAATATTCTCAGATCACTCAATCGTATAGAAAAAAATACTTCTCACATCAAAAAGATGATACAAGATATGGATCAGCTGAAAATGCATAATCTACTTAATAATATTCATAAAAAAACTAGATGAGCCTCACAAATAACCTCATCGTTAATAAATCAAATCCATTACTCGGCACTATTCTGATACCTGGCGATAAATCAATCTCTCATAGGAGTATTATCCTTGGATCTTTAACAAATGGTAAGCTAACTATTAATAATTTCCTCAGATCTGATGATTGCTTAGCTACTATTCAAGCTATGAAATCACTTGGCTCAGATATCGAGATCAATGATGATAAAGTTCATATAAAAGGCAATGGACTATTTAGTTTAACTAAGTCAGAGTCAATTATTGACGCCGGAAACTCTGGAACTCTAATACGTTTGCTTACTGGCTTGTTAGCAGCACAAGATTTTGATTCCACATTAACTGGTGATGATTCTTTGAGACAAAGACCAATGGGGAGGATAATCAATCCTTTAGTGTCTTGTGGTGCAAAAATTGAATCTAATGATGACAAAGCTCCTATTTTTATAAAATCATCACCATCATTGCTACCTGTAAACTACACTCAGAATGTTGCAAGTGCTCAAGTGAAGTCCGGCCTAATGTTATTTTCATTATTTATAAATAAGGAGTCCATGTTTTATGAGAAAGTACCGACACGAGACCATACAGAAAATTTACTAGAATACCTCGGCTATAAGATAAAGAGAGACCAAAATTCCTTATCTTATAAAGGTGGACAATCACTAGTCGCTAAAGATATTGATATCGGTTCTGACATATCATCAGCCTCTTTTTTTATCATTGCCGCGTTGATAATAGAGGGATCGTGTTTAGAAATTCCTAATGTTAATATTAATAAATATAGAACTGGTGTTCTTAATGTTCTTGAGGAAATGGGTGCTGATATTAAACTATCAAATATTCATACAGCATCGAATGAGGTAGTTGGTGATATAAAAGTAAAATATTCAAAATTGTCTTCTATAAATATTCAGGGAGATATAATTCCTTCTTTAATTGACGAACTTCCAATTTTATTTATTGCTTGCGCAACAGCGTCTGGAACTTCTATCATCAGTGGTATTGAGGAACTAAGACATAAAGAGAGCGACCGTTTAAGTGCAATGGAAGAAGGGCTAAGAAATGTTGGCATTAAAGTTTCTTCAACGAATGAATCAATTAAGATAACAGGTGGAGAGATCTTTGGCGGGAAAGTATCTAGTTATGGTGATCATCGTATAGCAATGTCTTTTGCGATTGCTGGATTGATCTCTAAGAAATCAATTACAATTATGAATACAAAAAATATAGCAACATCTTTTCCATCATTTGTAAATTTATTAAGAGAACTAGGAGTAGAAATATTTGAAGTCTAATACAGCTAATATAATCACCATTGATGGTACCAGCAGTTCTGGTAAATCTACTATATCAAAACTCCTTGCTGAGAAACTAAACTATAGTCTCCTCGATAGCGGTAAGCTCTACCGTGCTGCCGGCTATATTAACTCTCAAAATAAAGATGCATCGAATGATATAAATAATTTAATAAACCTTATATCAAAGATATCATTGCAAGTTAATGAGGAATCGTTCGAATTTGAAATTTATTATCAAAATAAGAAAATTGATCACTTGTTATATAGTGAGGACGTAGGTAAGTTTGCGTCTGTAGTATCAAAGATTCCTGAAGTCAGAAAATGTATGCTAACACTGCAACATTCGTGTGTAAAAGAGCCAGGTTTGATAGCTAATGGCAGAGATATGGGCTCTGAGGTTTTCCCAAACGCATCTTTAAAAATTTATATAACTGCCTCTATGGAGATTCGAGCAAGAAGAAGATTCATTGAACTCAATGAAAAAGGTGAAAATGTTGATTATGAGAATATATACGAATCATTAAAAAAAAGGGATGATAGCGACATGAGACGAAAGATATCACCATTAAAAGTGCCAGATAACGCAGAAATTATAGATACTTCTTATCTAAAACCTGACGCAATTGTTGATAAAATATTAAATTTGTATACTATTACATAAAATTAATTAGATATTATTTATGACAACATTAACAGAATTTGAAAAACTACTGGAATCAAACATTTCACAGCTAAACATGACTCCAGGTGAGATAATTCCTGCCAAAGTAATAGATATAAAAAATGACTTCGTTATAACTAATGCAGGATTGAAATCTGAAGGCATTATCCCCAAAAATCAATTTATGAATTCAAATGGAGAACTCGAAGTCTCAATTGGTGATGTTGTAGATGTTACTCTTGATCTTGTTGAAGATGGTTATGGCGAAACTATTCTTTCTAGGGAAAAAGCTAAAAGAAAAAAAATATGGTCCACACTTGAAACTTATTTAAATAATCAAGAGGTTGTATCCGGCAAGGTTTGTGGAAAGGTTAAAGGTGGATTTACTGTAGAGTTGATGGACATAAAAGCTTTTCTACCTGGCTCATTAGTTGATATTAGACCGACAAAAGAGACAGACTACCTCGAAGGCAAGACATTGGATTTTAAAATTATAAAAATGGATAAAATTAGAAATAATATTGTCCTATCAAGAAAAGCTGTTCTTCTTGATCAGACATCTAGTTCTGACGAGATTAAAGAGAAGTATGCTGAAGGTAATGTTACTAAAGGCTTTGTAAAAAATCTTACTGATTATGGAGCATTTATTGATTTGGGTGGTATAGACGGTTTATTGCACATTACCGACATTTCATGGAAGCGCATAAGCCATCCGCAAGAAATTCTTAAAGTTGGCGATGAAATTGAAGTATCAGTTCTAAAATATGATGAAGAGAAAAATAGAGTAAGTTTAGGTATGAAGCAGCTTACAGATGACCCTTGGGAAAAAGTTGATGGTAATATCCAGCTAAATGAAGTGTATGAGAGTAAAGTTGTGAACATTGCTGATTATGGAGTTTTTGTTGATTTAGGTGATAACATTGAGGGTCTTATTAGAACATCTGAATTAGATTGGACTAACAAAAATATAAGCCCAAAAAAGGTACTTAATCTTGGTGATCAGATTAATGTTAAAGTAATTGAGATAGACGAGGAAAAAAGAAGACTCTCTCTTAGCTATAAACAATGTTTACCTAACCCTTGGTCAGAGTTCTCTACTAACCATCAAAAAGGTGACGTAATTAAAAGTGAAATAAAATCAATTACAGATTTCGGAATTTTTGTTGGTCTTGAGGGAGGTATAGATGGACTTGTCCACATATCGGATGTAACTAATATAGGAAAACCTGAAGACTTTATAAGATCGTACAAAAAAGGTGAAGAGTTAGAATCAGTTGTTCTATCAATTGACTCAGACAGAGAGCGAATATCTCTTGGTATCAAGCAATATATTGAATCTAATTTTGATGCCTTGACAGATAAATTTGAGATAGGGTCATCTCTTGATGCTGAAGTTATTAGTATTTCTGAGACTGGCGTGTATATGAAAATAAAAGATAATATAACCGCCTCATTAAAATTACTTCAAAAAGAGCTCAAAGATATTCTAGAAAATGAAACTCTTAAAGTATCTCAAATAATCCAATGTAGTATCAAATCTATTGATAAAAAGAATTTTCAAGTGATCTGCACGTTACAAAATGATAGTGAATAGATCAGATATCATAAACTTGGTATCAAAGACAAACAACCTTAATATTTCAGATATAGACTACTCTATAAAAAAAATAATTGATTATATGAGCTCTAATTTATACCAGGGTGAGCGTATTGAAATAAGAGGTTTTGGTACATTTTGCCTACATACACATCAATCACGTATTGCTAGAAATCCTAAAACTGGTGAAAAAATAGCTCTCGAAAGAAGAAACACTGTACATTTTAAACCAAGTAAAGAACTTAAAAATAGAGTTAATAATATTTAATCTATTGATTTTATTAATTTTACTTTAGAATATAAAAATGGGTAGATTATTTTTTCTATTATTCACAATATTACTAATAATTGTTGCAGTAGTTATAGCAACATTCAATACAGAAATAAGCTCGCTAAATCTGTACTTGGAATCATATAATCTTCCATTATCAATAATAATATTATATTCATTTATTGCTGGTGTCATGACTGCTATTATTTTTCTTATTAGTATTGTGTTCACATACAAGAGGAAAGCCCGAGCTATGAAACTTGCAATGGATAATAATAGGGAAGAGCTAGATAATCTCAGGAGAAACCCCCTTAGAGACGGGACTGAATGATTGAAATCTTAATTATTGTTATAGTATTAATTCTTTTGGTTATCTATTTCTATAATAAAATATATTATCAAGATATATCTCCTCGACATACGTATAGTGCTGAGTATTATAGAGGTTTAAATTACTTGCTAAATAACGAGGATGAGAAAGCCTTAAAAATATTCACTGACTTAATTGATGTAGATAGCTCAACTATTGAAACACACCTAGCACTTGGTGGCGTCTATCGACGAAGGGGAGAATTCGATAAAGCGATTCTAATCCATCAAAATTTACTATCAAGACCTAATCTAGACAAAGAAATAAAAAGTCAATCCCTCTATGAGCTATCAAAAGATTTCTTTTCTGCTGGACTTTATGATAAGTCTGAGAAAATACTATTAAATCTTAAATCTAATAAATCCTATCAAGAATCTTGTACGGAGTTTCTTCTTCTGACTTATGAATTATCTAAAGATTGGGATAAAGCAATTAACTTCGGAAAGTCGCTAAATAATGAAAAATTAAGAAACACTTCAAGAACCATTCTAATATCTCAATACTATTGTGAAAAAGCTGATGATTATCTTAAAGATGATCAAGCTAACAAGGCAATTACTGTCCTAAAAAAAGCAATTGATGTAAATAATCTATGTACAAGAGCCTATAAGTCACTATTTGAAATAAATATTAAAATCAATCAAAACTTGGCCTTAGATTATTTAGAGAAACTGATTAAAATTAATTCAATATTTCTTGTAATCTCATCAAATGAAATATTAAAGTTATCAAGTACTTACCAAGACCCTGTATTAGATAAAAAAATTTATGAAATCATTCTGAACTACTCTAAGGATAATCTTTTCTCACCTAATCTATATGAATTTATATTTAATTCTAACAGCTATGGTACGCCAAAAGATTATATATCTAAAATAAATGACAATTTAATTATAAAAATTTATGATGACTTGTACACAACAAAAGACAACGAAACAAAATACTATCCTGAATTATTAACTGTAATTAAAGATAATTATCTTACATATAACTGCTCTAATTGTGGATATACTTCTAAAAGTTACATATGGCAGTGTCCATCTTGTAATAATTGGGAAACCATTGAACCAAATACAATTTACGAAAGGATGTTAATAGATGGCTGAGGATAAAAAAATTATTGTTGCTTTGGATTATGACCAAAAAGATCATGCTTATGCACTACTAGATAAAATAGATCCAAGTTTATGTAGAGTAAAAATAGGTAAAGAACTTTTTACAAAATATGGATCAGAACTGGTATTAAATGTCCAAAACAAAGGATTTGATGTCTTCCTTGACCTTAAATTTCATGATATTCCCACTACGGTTTATAAAGCATGTATCTCGGCTTTTTCTTTAAATATTTGGATGCTAAATATTCATCTTTCGGGTGGTTTGAAAATGTCTCTTGAGGCTGTGAGAGCTAAAAAAGATTCTCAAACAGATTGTAAGCTTATTGGAGTAACCGTACTTACAAGCCTGTCAGATAATGATTGTCTTGAAATATATGGGTGTAATAGAAGTGAACAAGTTCAGAAATTTAAAGAAATTGGCAAACTTTCCAACATTGATGGATTTGTCTGCTCGCCACTTGATATTACTGATCTGAATGATAGCGATAAAATCTTTGTTACACCAGGTATAAGGGTCGATAGCAAAAATCATGATCATCATAGAGTCATATCACCTAAAGAAGCCATGAACCTAGGATCAACTTATCTTGTCATCGGAAGGAGTATTACTGAGGACAAGAATCCAAATAGTGTGTTAAGAAGTATACTCAATAGTCTAAAGTTTTCTGAGTAGTTGCTTATATAACATTTGATCGTCAAATTTAGCTCCGTATTTTTGTATAATCTCTGCTGAGCATTTGTTTGCAAACATTATACTTCTCGTTGGATCTTGATTATTAAGCTTCGAATACATATATGCAGCAAGAAACATATCGCCTGCACCTGTTAAATCAACTGGTTTAATATTTTCTGATTTTACATGAACCAGTTCTCCATTTGCATAAGCATAAGCCCCATCACTACCTGAGGTAACAATAATTTCACTAGAATATTGCTTCAAAAAATTAATTGCATCATTAGTATTATCTTTCATAGATATATTCAATGCTTCTTGTTTATTACAAAAAATAATATCCAAATTCTTTTCTAACAATTCCATCATATTATCTCTGAAAAAGTTAATCACATTTGGATCAGATAATGTGATTATCTTTTTTATATTATTTTCAGTCGCTATATCTAAGCAATGAGAAGCAACGGCTTTCGTATATTCAGAAGTTACTAGATACCCTTCAATTAATAAATATTCTGAATTTTTTATATCTTCTGAATTAATGTCATCACGTCTTAAGTCTGACGATACCCCTAAGTATGTATACATAGTCCTCTCATGATCAGGCGTGATTAATACTAAGCACTCGCCTGTTATACCTGTTTTTGTACTCTGTAAACTTGTCTCAATTCCTATGTCTTGAAGAGATTTAACAAAAGATTTACCTGTATAATCATCACTTACTTTCCCGATAAAGGATGCTTTAATTCCAAATTGTGAGAGTGTATATAGAGAGTTTGCTACAGATCCTCCTGGCATCATTTTTACTACACCATGAGAATCTTTGAGCTGTTTCGATAATTTTACATGATTATCTTTATCATTTAACTCCATACAACCTTTAGTTAATTTTAGTTCAAGAAGCTCACTATCTGATACTTTATATTCGCTATCTACTAATGCGTTTCCAATTCCACAAATTATTATCTTTTTCATTTTATTTTTCACCCATATCTAATATAACATTCAATTATTATCAAAATATAATTTCGTAACTCGCTATCTAAAATAGAGACTT
>MDTA01106489.1_pt1 | contig 30205 bp, 28 predicted proteins | sample 811151 | NCBI WGS metagenome assembly MDTA01 (sample SAMN05326648, study PRJNA326480) | marine metagenome | isolation source: seawater | place: Indian Ocean: South | collected 2010 | reverse complement strand
TCACGTATCGGAAGAACAAGTATGGGTATGACCCGCTCGATCCTATGTGTACCTCGCCATTTGAATCCATTCGCCGTCAAGCAAACCTCGACGATGCGCTCCAGAGTGTCCTGGCTACCGAGAAGTTCAAAGCAATCGAGAACGCACTCAAGCTCGAGAAGCAAGCCAAGGACGATGATTCGTTCAAAATCCAGGGACACCTCACCAGAGAGCAGATCACGGTGTACCGCAAGAAGATGATGGACAGCGGGTCTCCCGGGGACGTTGGCAAGTTCGACTCTTTGGGGTTGCCGTGGGGAACTCAGGGATTCAAGGACGGCACGGGTGACTACGCGACTGCTAAGAAGCTGGAGGCAGCAGAGGAGAAGGTCAAGCGCCAGTACGTCGAACTCGAACAGATCTTCAATTGCCGTCCTCCGTCGAACAGGAGGCAGAAGGGCATTCAGGATATCCAGTGCGTCGGAATGATGTTTGGAACGATGTCATGGACTTGTTTCGGTCGAGCTAAGCACGGACAGTGCTACATTTCTTCAACGACGTCCAGCGGCTGGTTCTGCAGGAACCACGGAGGAACATTCCTGAACGATAACGTGGAGTGCGCGACGACTAATGGCGGTAAGGAAGTGAAACCGTCGAAGGCCTACGAGAAACAGGTGGCGCAGGCTGAACAGGAGAAAGAGAAGAAGAAGAAGGACACGGAGGCGAAGAAGAAGGACACGAAGGCGCAGAAGAAGGAGATGGACACCAAGACGGAGGATGAGAAGGAGGAGGTGTCGGACCAGAAACTGCTCATCGAGGCCGGGAACGCGGAACACGTTTGGAAACGCCTTCCGTTGAACTCCGACGGTACGTCTGGGAAGAACAACCATGGCGAGGGCTTTCTCTTTCACGGGGATCGAGATCACCATCGCTGCCTTCGCCTGAAGCCTGAAGCCTCTGTCGACGAGCGGGCAAATGGAGTGGACACCAAATGGGAGGTCGATGTGCGTCTCACTCATCCTGATGCCGTAATCGTCGGATGCCCGCAGGGTTATCGTCTCGGTTCCCCGGAGAGTGAAGCCATGGACGAGAAGGAGGTACAGGAAGCCAACGATATCCACAAGGCGAAGATGGCTAGCCTTGACAAGAGGATCGCCGATTCGATTGCCAAGAACGAGGAAGCTAAGAAGATCTTCTCTGCTGAGAGGAAGAGGAAATTGGAAGAGAACGATTCCGGCATGAGCGCCAAGGAACAGAAGCGATTTGAAGAAGAGATGGCTATGTCTGCGCATGGTACATTGGGGATGTTTGCAGGTCGCAAGAACCCCGAGAAGCTGGAGCGGAAGATGCAGATGAAACACCACTTGCAGGACATGCGGGACATGGTTTACGGGACTGGTGTGGATGGCCACGAGGACAGCGACGAGGACAGCGACGAGGACAGCGATGAGGACAGCGACGAGGAGAAGATTGACCCGGACATTGTCGAGGACGACTGGGTTGGGGACCTCGCCTGCGACAAGCAGAACACGAAGAAGTCGGTGGAAAAGACTACGACGAAGAAGGTGACCACGAAGAAGTCGGTGAAAAAGACTACGACGAAGAAGGTGACCACGAAGAAGTCGGTGGAAAAGACTACGACGAAGAAGGCAACGAAGAAACGCCCTATGTGGATGGAGGCCATGGGGGATGACTACGAGCCGTGCAGGAACGAGATCAAATTCATAAAATCTTTAAAGTTCTGAGTCGACTGAATGACCGCGCTCCTCAGAACGAATGAATAGGCGCAGTTATGTGCTGAGTTATCTGTAATACCGAAGGTCTGATCATTGAGATCAGAAAAACAGACATAAAAGCTTGTCTGAATGATATTTTTTCCCTCAAGTTCCATCTGTCGTGATCCTTTACTAGCGCTTTCAAACCTTCGTTCCATCCAAAGTATAGTATCAAAGCAGGAAGCAGCGCTGTTATGGCAAGGACAATTATACCTCCAAGAACTAACAAGATACGCGCACCAGCATCATCAATGCGCAAGGGAAAAATATTGCCCATTTTGAAGCTCATTGTACTTAAATGAGATCTTTTTTTGGTTACGTCGTAGTCGGTGCTAGGGTAGTCCTTCGTCCTGTGTGACATTGTGATGTTTTACCATAGTCCGAGCAGATCTTTTTCGATTCTTTCCGTCTGGTTTTCTGTGAACGACCGTTTCACCCGACGATTTTTCAGAATACACGATTTTTCAGAATACACGATATACGTTGTGGCTCACACGGCGCCGACGAAACCTCCGAAAGAGATAGCGGAACGCAAACGTGTCTCAAAAGTCGTGACATATTTTTCGCAGCGTATGTAGCATGGAAACGTCACATGAATGCGTGATCATGAATTCTGCGATTGAAGGATTGGGTGTCTTTCCCAAAACAGTCATACCAAAGGGAACAAAGATTGGAGTTGTGCTGCATGTTTCTTTTTTGTGGATTAACATATCTCGGTTCGGAGAGTTCATCAACCACTCCGATGAACCGACAGCTGTATTGCAGTACATTGACGGAAAGCACATAGCGGTGTCTGTCATTGAAATCCACCCAGACGTTGAAATCACTCTCAATTACGACGAGTTGCCTTGGTACTGCGACGGAAATAAAAAACATTTCAAATGACAATTGCGCTTTGGCTCAGAGTGCTCGGTGGCATGCTGTAGAATCGTAATGCCAGTTGAGTGCGTTCGGACCGGGCCGGTGCCAGTTGGGCGCGTCGGGAACGGACCAGTACCGGTCGGTGCGTACCTTCCACCTGTTCCGCGGACGAAACCACCCAAGCTGGGTCTCGATCTCACACGAAGCGCTCTGCTTTCGATGCACAAGAGATGTGCTTTCTTCCAAGAGAAGCTGCGCAAATGCAAGGAGGAGTCTGACACACAGAGAGAGTTCTACATGAATGCGTTGAAAGACCTCGAAATGAAGGATGATTCAGTGTATGATTGGCAAAACCCATATAACCCGATGGAACGCATCAAGTTTCTCGAGGATCAACTCACTAGTGCTTCCGCAAACGTCAAGTACGTGAAACACAGTGATACACCGTCGGCTGAATTGCGGTGCGTGGGCAACAGATGGGTGGCAGTGAGTAAGAGAGTCATTCTGTCGGGTGAACAGATCTCGCTGGACTATAACGAAATGCCGTTTTTCTGTCTTCCTACGAGAAAGAAGGTATTCGAAAAAGCTACCGGTCGAGGGGGACGGTGGAGGAAAAGACATCCCCGGGGGGAAAAACGATTGGGCTATGACTACGAGAGACATCTGAGACTCTTCCGTGGCGATGCGCACAACGAATTGAGAGATGCTGCTTTGATCACTGAAGAAGAACCTGACACAGAAGACCTATATGTAAGGAAATCTTTGGTCGAACAAACAAGGATGCTTTCAAATTCGACGTCCGAAGCTAGAGCGAATTGGCGAATCTTCGTCCACCAGTACTGCGATGGTGTTATGGACCCTGATTGCATCAGGTCATTCGTGCTTCGAAGGTTCAACAAACAGTCCGGATATAATGATGTAAGTGAACGAATTGGTCTGACTGTACACGACGAGTGGGCCAATGAATACGAGACCATACTTCCACCTCCACTTCCTCCCACTGACATCAGCGAGATACCGTACACTCTACCTATTGTCGGTAGCGTTGTTGGCAACGAGAGCGAATCAGATCTATGGGACGTAGACAACCTCAATCGCTTGATCGATGCAATGGCAAAGTTTGGCGTCGATGGTTTTGGCCAGGCGTACTCACAGCAAGTCGTGATTTTGCGTCAATCTCAACTGAACGAAAGCAAGGATTTGTTTATCAGTGAGATGAAAGATGCATATGATCAACTGGAAGTTTGCAGAGTTCAAGCTGAATCGAGCTTCGCAGAAATGCGTCGTGCCTATGAGAATAGTGCCACTTCTTTCAAAATCACACAAGCGGAGAAGGAACAGATGAAAAGGAAAGAGAATATATTGGTCCGGAATTGTCAAACATTGCAGGACGAAAATAGTGCGATTAAGAGATTGAACGAGGAAAATCTACTGTCGCACAAAGCCACGGAGCAGAAAACGGAAATTCTCAAATGGCTGATACAAGAACAAAATAAGAAGTTGCCAGTGGAGATGCACATAACGCCAGAGATGATGATGACTGCATACTGGGACAAAGGCATGATGTACTACGTTGATCACTTCAAAACCCATAAGCGCGTGTACAATCCAGGTCCCAATTGGTGGAATAGGAAAAATCACCTATTCAAGGTGATGTTTTTCTCAGAAACTGTGCAAAAGATGGTGGTGGAGCAAGAACCTTTCAAGTCTCTTTGTGCTTCCCTTCAAGCAGGAGGATACGACGTAGAGATACATAAGACCATTGTTCACCATCACGGCGGGTTGATGCTCGTTGATGTGCATCAAGCAACAATCGTCACGTTGTGGCTGCATCGGCTAGCATTATTGCACAAGCGTTTCAACCAGCAGATCGTTATCGTTAGCGTCAATCTTGAATCAGCACTCCGGAGAGTGACGAAAGGTTCTCACCTTCTGGCTAGTGCGGACCTGGATCTCAGCAACATGACGATCAAGCTCCCTGTCTCTGGCGTGTTCTCTAACTGGAAGATCGAAGAAGGCGTATCTCAAGTGTCCACTTTGGTATTTGAGTTCAACCTCGATCAAACAACTAGAAATCCACGGAGTGCATCTAAATACTGGTTCAACAGGGACCGACGCAGAATCAGAGTTAATGCTCCATCGATCGTCGAGAGCATGCAGCCGATATTCCATACAGACGAACTATGGTCGACGGCTGCGAAAGAACCATCAAGCGACATCTTGCGTACACTGGAGCAGGAAGACGGTGGATACATTCAACGCAGGGTCGACCATAGCTTGCGTATGATGGTGAACGAAGACGGTGCGGAATACGACGCCTTGGGAAAGCTGCAAGAGACGAAGGATGAAATCTCTACGAAGCCGAATGGTACAATGAGTGACAAACTCGCAGCGGAATTGGATACATTCAACGCGGAGCCAGAATCCGAGACACCTAAACCAGCGCGTCTCCTCCTCAACAAAAAAAACACCATGAAGCAGAAATTGCCGCTTGCAAACACCATGAAGCAGGACTTGCCGCTTGCAGAGAAGAAGAGCGACTTTGGTTTTGGCGGTTTCAACATGCTGATACGCTCTACATCAGAAGAGGCGTAGAGAAACAAACCGAGTGTACATTTTCCATTATCTTTTTTCTGACATCTTATTATTAGGCTCATGTTGCTGGATCTCGAGCATTATATTCGTAAAGTCGATGATACGACTACCGTTAGATGTTTGAAAGCACTTGCTTCCGTCAACGGTGAAAATATGGACTTCAATGCTCGTTTTCCTCCATCTGCTGATTTTGATTCTGGTGACCAGCTGACACCATTTCTTCTTGCGTGCTATCTAGGCAGGAAGAAGACGGTAGATTTTATGCTTTCAATGCACGCTGACCCCAGTATTACAGCAAAGGTTTTACCTAAAAGCAATACAGATGTCGTTTCATTAGTGCGCCGTGACGCCAAAGAATGGACGTTACTTGGGCGAGATCATCTACATACTAGTGAACAAAACTGCCGTGAAATCATTCAGAGAATAGAGTTCCATGCGTGGAATGAGAATCACCCAGATTGCTTCAGGAACATTCCTGAAATACCCCCCAATCCACCTGTTTTACAGAGATACAGAAACCAATTAAAACGCACTAGAACGGTGAGACCACATAGATTTCAATCAACAAACTCACCAGTAGATCAGATTTCAGAAACCGATCTTCTGTGGCAAATAGTACGTGACAACGACGAGAAACTCTCCACGTTGTCCAGAAAGATGCACGATATGACATTAAAAGTCTATTCGCAATCTAATATACAGGAAACAGAGCCACATGTCCCTCAGAATACCGTTACGCAGGCAGCTAATCATGATAACGACAATTTCATAGAGGTTTCTTCGACACATTCAGTAAATACTTCTATGTCCCAGAACAGCAATAAGAAAGTGGTATGTCTGGATTTCGATGATGTGTCGTCGAGTTCGGCCGAATCCGCGGACTGATTTTTCATGTACGGTTACCTTTTCCTACTAGTATTTTTCGCAACCTATCTTGATCTTGCGTCTTCTTCACGCATTGTCGCGACATATGAAGCAAACGGTTGTCATAAAACCTAGATGATAGTCTTCTAATACGGAAGCCCAGCAGCCTGTCTTGCAGCCATTTCTGCTTCGTGTTCAGCTTGACCTTGCTCCACTTTAGCCTGCATGGCATCGAATTCATTCTGCATTTCTATCATGCGAGGGTTTCGAGGAGCTGATAACGTCCTATTCATATTCTTATTCATCGAATACGCCATATAACCAACAAAAGCGAAAAAAAACCCGACAAATATGACACCACCAAAGAATACTTTTTTTTGAAATCGGATCATGTCTCTGTATTCATCGAGTGGTAGATCTGGGTGAAGAGGCGTGAGGTAAAGCACCATATTAACACAAAATGAGAAAATAATTACTCTGAATTTGGCCGTAATTAGCGTTTAATTAAAATGTTTCACATTTGCAATATGCCCACGAAATCAAGAAAATCAAAATATAGTTTGACCAAATGGACAAACGCAGATTGGGGTTATGTGGGTAAAGGTAGCAGGTATTTACCAAAGTCCGTACGCAGGAAACTGTCATCAGCAGAGAGAGCTGCTACTAATCGTAAGAAAGCAACGGCTAACCGAGAAGGGAGAACAAGAGCAAAATATTCTAGTAGAGTACGATCACTCGTTCGAAAAACACAACAGAGTAGAAAAAAAAGTAAGAAAATTGCAGTAAAGGCAAATCCAAAATTGTGGAAGAGGAGCGTTAAGAGAGCACTCAGATCACATGACGGTAAATATTCAGCCCGCATGTTCCAGCTCGCTACTCGAAACTACCAGAAAGCAGGTGGAAAATACATCGATTGATGGCTCATTATGAATCAAACGGTCGTCATTGTTAGACGTGTTTATCTGCCATATACGGTTTCCAATATCCGTATTACACAGCCCCAACGTGAAACACGAACCCTTCAGAGATCCCAGAGGTTGCTACCGATTGAATGGGAGTACGAAGTGCAGCTCGGAAACGCTTTTCATCAAGACTCATCGACATTTACATGACAGTATTATTCGTAGACCCGAAAGTATAATATACATACATTATAATACAGTCAGCTGAAACTATAATCGTGAATATACACAATCCGGTGTCTCTGATCATTGTATATATTTATATACAGTCACGTGTCGTACATTTTCTGTATTTGTTTAAAAGATAGATATGTTATTAAATCTCATCATCTGTTTCTCATTTTCGCAATCAATTGTATCTAGACGTTAGTAATACATGTCTATAGTTCGATACCCGTCATCTATGTGGTCCCAGCGGGTGCGGCGGTGGAGCGATGACGCTCTATACATACACGCCTCTTCCTTCTGAATCTACCATATGGACCTTCGACCGTTCGTGTAACGCGGCCACGATACCGTCGAACGTCCATGTCGAGGAGGAGGAAGACTCTGTACCCGAAGCACAGTGTGAACCTCTGGTGGAAGACTCTGAACCCGAAGCACAGAGCGAACACCAGGAGGAACACGCTGAACCCGAAGCACAAGGCGAACATCAGGAGAAAGACGCTGAACCCGAAGCACAGCGCGATCCTCTAGATGAATTCTTCACTCGCGAAGAAGTACGCACCATCAATTCTCTGAACATTGAGATCAACGGCGGCAAAGTATCAGGAGCTAAAGCCAGCGGATGCAGTGTCGAATTCGAGGTTCTCGAGAAGGCGAAAACGAGACGCCCTCGCACGTACGTCTACTCGATTCCACCGCCGACGACTGCTGAATGGGAGCTTCCGAAGTCTTGCGACGTAGCGTTCTTCTTCCCCAAGAGGATCACGATGCCAGATACAATCACCGATGTCATGCAGGCAGCGATTGACTTGCCGATGGTGGAGGACGAGGACTGGATGAACGCGACGCACTACGACAAGCCGTACGCGAACGATTTCAAAAAGAACCAGGAATTGACACCGGCCAAGAACCTTCTGAAACCGATGAAACCCAACTCTGGTTTTATTGGTTCGTTGCGGTCGCAGACATGGATGATCTACCCGTCGAAACGGGACATCGCAGACATGTCGGACTTTGATTTGAAGCACGTGCTTAAGTCAATCAACAAGGACATTAGCGTGTTGTACCAGAAGCAGCAAGAGGTCGCGTCGGTTATCCGTAAGTACAGACACACAATTCTGTGCAATTGGGATGAAGCCTTCTTCCATGTTGAGAGAATGACCCAGTCATATGAGAAAGCATTGATGCTCGACTTGGAGAAGTACCAGATGAACTTCCGCGATGACGCTAAGAGGTGGTTTGCGAACGCTCAGATTGCTGCGGGAAACGAGTACGAGACGTTCCAGAAGGAGTGGAAGGAATCCTGCAAGCAGGTCCGCATGAAGGAGAAGACGGAGAATCTTCAGCTGAAGGAGTGGACGGGCATGAAGACCAAAGAGACGATGAAGTTCTATGCCGAGTGCCGGAAGAAGGAGCTGAGTCGCTTTCAGAGATGGTCCGACGGGAAGATGAATGAGATCTCCAACGCGATTCGCAGTGTGCAGAGGGTGAAGGTAAATGTAACAAAGAAACACCAGCAGTTGAAGATGTTCATGAAGATGCACAGCTGCTAGTTTAGCCTCTCGCTGGTGATTCGAGGCTTCGGCTTGAGCACATACCCCTTTTCACTGAAGATGACGAACCAGTATATGTATTATAGGCAGGACAATCCAGATACATTTTCACACGACGTTGTTCCACTTAAGAATATTTTCAACGTCTGCGTCTATTTTTCGAACGTCTGGACGACCGTGGCCGCGAAGAAGAGCGCTTCGAACGTTGCCGTACCACCCGACGTTTCTGCTTTAACATAGGCATTAGTTGCCGATTTGCAATTACTAAACTTCGCAAAGTAACAATCGCAGTTTCTATTCTAGTTTTTCGTACTGTATCAGTGTTTCCACCTCTTCCTTTGAGTATCATGTAAGCCGGAATCAGTGTTTCTGTAATGAGATCATCAATGTTCTCTAAAAGCTCCTTCTCGGTGACTATCACACGTGGTGCAATCATACGGTCTGAATTTGAATAGGGTGACAATGTCTGTCGACTTGAAGCAGAGTCTGGTGACTGAAAACTCGATCCTGGTAGATGCGTGGAAAAACTTCGCGGGGAAAAACCTCGCGGGGAACTGCTAGCAGATTGTGTTGGAGTATCCAAACGAATATCCATTATTTCTAAGTTGAGATATTAATGTACCGCGCTTGTTTTATCACATACAGTGACTTACCCAACCGGTTTGCTCAGGAACGCGGTTGCACGCGGCGATGATTGGCCCTGAAACGGGCCATAAACTCCCGCGGGTTCTCTCGCGTTCCATCTCGAGACAGATCGAGCTTGTTTACGCGCGGCTGGTCGAGGAACGGAAGTATGCAGCGGAGTATCTCGACCACTTCCTTTGCTACGCGAACGGGATATGCGAGGAGTCACTTCTGGGGAAGCTCGACTACGCTCAGAACATGATATCTGGCACATACCTGAGGACGAGCACACTGCATCTCTCTCTCTGGTGATTTGGCGGGTGTGCCGATCATGGGTACCCCTGTGCAACGACTCTTCGGTCTTTGGCATAAACTCCGAGAACGCGGAGACTTCGTGGTGAGCAGTCACTTGTTCAGTGATTTTTTCCCGTACATCGAACTGTACGACAGCAACAGAGACGTGACGATCAGGATCGGGGAAAAGAAACGAAACGACGACCAAGACCACGCAATAATCAAGGAGTATAGTAGGTATGACAGCCGCTGCCACAAGCTTATGCTCATAGTTCTCCACTGGGCAGAGACGAACGGACTGACGGCAGGATACAACATGCTGGAAGACCGTGGATGGATGTTCTGGGTTCTGAACTACATGTTGAGTAGCAATCCACTTCCACTCGTGCCGAACCTGCAATACCTTGCGAGTGTAGCCGATACACCAAGGGATCTCAAACCGGAAGCGTGGATTGACGAAGGTGAACGCAAGGATACAAGGTTCGCAAGGATCATGGAAGACAAGCGCACCGCGATGTCCACCGTTATCAAAGACGGACTTGCACTCGAAAAGTGTTCAATTAAGTACAGAGACGACGGTGAAGTTGTACTAGCAGCAGTGAAGCATCGTGGATTGGCGTTGCAATTTGCTTCGCTGCGCCTGCAAAGAGACCAAGCTATTGCACTCGAAGCTGTGCGACAGGACCCCAGGGCAATCGCGTTCTACAAGCGACATAATGATACAGCGTTGCAACATTCTTCTGATGTTGTATACGAGACAGCAAGGAAGAAGATGAGTAAAAATTCTTTCAAGAATGCTCTACGGGACCCAGATTACATCCGGAATCCTGGTGGTAGCAGGATTCGACGTCGCCAGATCGAGGAGAAAGCAGTACGCAGCTCACAGAAGGTCGTAGAGGAAAGAGAATTCTGCAGTAACACGATGAGCATCGCTTCGTTGTTCATGGGATTCTTGAGGCATATGGCCACGATGAATACGAAAGACAAAGTGATCGACGTCAAGTGGGTTCATCATGCAGTAATGATGAGGCGTCCACCCCGACCCCATACAACGAGAATTGGGTTGGGCAGCAAGCTCGAACATTCTGAAGGGACCTCTTCACTGCAAGTCAGAACGCCATCGGAAGACGGAGTGGGATCAGAGGAAAACGTGTCGTGTCATATGATGCGTTTTCAGAGAAGCTTCTTGTTCCTTATCGCAAAGGCAACAGAAATGCACCTCTTGCAAACCGGAAAGCTCGACGACGTCCTACTGGTATCTGAACCGAAACCGACGAAGACACGCGCGTACATGAAAGTTCAGATGTCGACAGGACTCTCAGAAGGAGGCCACGGCAACTTGATGGTGAACAAAGAGAAGGCGACGAGGTACGTCGATGCTATCGTCGAGTGTTTCAATAGCAAGGGCCACTACCCGATCAGAATCTTCATGCAACAGAAAAGTCCGTGCAACAGGACAAGCATCCACTTGGAGTTCGTTTCTATCGTCGAAGCAAAGAGTGCAATGGAAATGAATGAGATGATGATGTACACCGGGACGAACAGCGCAGGGGTCAATAATAAATGGCGCTTCCAGCTTAAGGTGGAATGTGGGTTCGAATTGCAACACGAAATCACCGAAAAACCGACACACTACCTCGTGTTCAACGGATGCGATCGTCCTCCACGAATGCCAATCGATCTCGGGGATGTGAGAGATTCCTTCGTACCACTTCTTCCCGCATTCGCCACAGTCTATAAACGGGAAATGGCGAATGGTACGTGGTGGGACGTCCCGGATGCCACGAACCGCGATGCTGCGCCTTACCTTGACGCTGAAGATGGAGTAATCGATTACGATGTCATATCGTACTACAAGCAATTCCATAAGTTGAGTGAGGAGGAGCTCAAGTCAGCGCTGGGGAAGTGTAGCACCGAAGGCGCTAACCGAAACTGTGACGTGCCAAGCGTTATGGAAAAGACAGTGAAGCGAGCCGACTAGATCCCTGACACGTAAGACATTTTCTAGTATTCTCACAATCACTTACACATTATTAACTTCTTTCCTGCTTTCATTCGAAATAAGTTCAGATACGTAGATCGTTGATCTTTCTGTTGAATGTACTCTGGTGGTCTTCGGTCAATTTTTCTTTCAAGTACGTTTTTGGAACGTAGTATATTTTACACCTTTAGTAAGGTTTCGAGAATATAACACTGTGAAGTACACTCTGATGTTTGTCTGTTTTCAAATTCGACCTAGTGTTTTCTTGTTTTTCGGTGCTGGTGTATTTGCCTGTGTGCGTGCATCTGCGTTTTCTGCACAGATTCCTGATATATGAATATCAATGTACGTATTGTCCGCCGTTCGGAAACATGAGAGACAAGCCAGATATGTCAGTATTGTTTCGAATCCTATCACACCAGTCGGTCACTCGTCGACTATTTGGCGACGAAATTAAACAGAGCTCAGTGGAACATGGAAATTCTGCTACTGGCCTCGTGGTTTTTTATGTGTTTCTGCTTCGGTATCGCCACCGGACTGTCTTGCGATATGCTCTAGGGTTTTGCGCGTGAACACTAGTTGCCATGGGAAAGACGTCTCGCCCGGGGACGCCGAAGGATCTGTCGGAGACAGCTGAATTGGCTGCGAACCTCAAGAATGTCCGCTACGACAGTGCTACGAAGAAGTGGAGCAGCACCAATGCTTCGGACACAGATGAAACACGCGCTGCAAAGGAAATCGCTGGCTGGATCGCAATCAAGCTGACTCCAGACGTGATGACCAGGGCAGGGAGTGCCGAAGCGACGAAGGCTATCCTCGGGAAGCTGGACAGTCTGGTTGATGCGTACATGACGTTCGTCTACGTGATGAAAACGCGGGACCAGACACTCAAGACCCAGTACTTCTCTAGTCAGTTTCAGTTCGAGCAATGGGAACAGATCCTGGTTGACATCGCAGTCGCGATCGATTCTATCTGGAAGAAAGGAGCGATGTGCGCGTTCGACAAGGATTCGAACGAAGAGAAAAACCTCATCAAGGCCAACGAACGTTCGATGCAGTTCTCGGCTGTGTCTGAACACGCAAAGAGTCTTCTCGTGGTGATCAAGGATTTGATTGAACGGTTGACGGCTTTCGACAAGACTAACTTCGCGAGTCTCATCACGGTCCCGCTCTGGGAGAACGCACTGTTTCGGAAGCCCAGCCACGAAAAGCTCATCGAGACCATCAACGAGAAGATGGGTAACCCTGATCGAAAAGCCAGCGATGCGGCCGGCGCTGCGTTCAAGGAGGTATGGGACGCCGTCAATGATCTCATGCCCACCGAGACAGCAGAGCGTCTGCGTTCGAACGCGTTGGTTATGCCTGATGACGTGCAGGAGTGCATCCGGCCCAATTGGAAGAATATCTGCAGCAATTCCAAGCTCAAGAAGGGAATTTACGATGTTCTCATTGACGACGTCAAGGCATTCCTGCAGGCGGCGAAGGAAGAGAAGCAGTTGCACACAAACCGAGCACGTGACCTTGAGCAAACCGTTGTTTCTGAGAAGGGTGCCAAGATCGGACTGCAGCCAGGGCACGCGGACAACAAGTTCATCGACTGTTGCTTCCACAAAAGCGTCATCACCACGTTGGAGTACACGATCTCAGAGGTGAACGGTGTCCTCGGTGAGCTGGTGGATTGCTCGAAGCTCTTCCATGTGCACATATACTTGGATGAAGCTCATGCGCTTTTCTATCGCGACCATGGATTTCAGCCAATTCTTTTCGAGGCGAACGGAGAGAAGAAGTCTCACATGGCGAGGGCCGATGCCATCCACGAACTACAGGTCCAGGCGAAGTACAGCGAGCATCAGACTGAGAGGTTCCGGAAGATGCAGGAATGGAACAAGAGAGCGATGGAGTTCGATTCCGAGGACGCTGAAGGGAACCACGAGATTGTCGATGAAGGCGTCAAGACACTCTATGACGACGGTGAAGACAATTGGACCAAGATGAAGGAAGTGCGGGTTGTCGTCACGCCGATTGAGCTTCAGGGTTTCACCGCAACGGAGCTGGATCGCGTCTTCGAGAAGCTGTCGTTCAGCGAGGATATGAAGAGGAACATCTTGAAGGATTGCGTCTTTTCTTCCATGCCGAAGATGAGGAAGTTCTACGACACGGATGAGACGAAGGCCAAGAAGTCGAAAGCCGGTCGGGTGGACGAGGAAACCAAGGCGAAGAAACGCTTCGATGCAGAGGTCGCCAAGTACAACTCAGGTGAGTACGGCGCGATTATCGACATTAGTGTCGCGGGGAACGTTCCGAACCACGCAACCTTCATGGAATTCTGCAAGCATAATATTCCGCCTGGGTCTGCGATCATCAGCTGCAGCGAGGAGGACTTCAAGCGGAACTGCGAGCTGTACATTATCATCGGCTTCCCCAAGGATCGGTACGACTACGAAGAACACGGCACTGAGTGGACGGGTCAGGTTCGGTACAGCAAGTTGGTGTTGGAGTGGGTCGACAGCGCGAAGAGCTACGTGATGGTCAAGCGCGAAGAAGACGATGCGGACGAGACTGAGAAGAAAGGGAATCGACCGGGTCGGAGTGCGCTGAACGAGAATGAGGACGCTATGCTTCGTATCATCAACTCGCACAAGCAGGACCAAAAGAACAACCCTCGCTTGAGTCGCGTCTGGTACGGTGGTGACAAGATGTTCCCCAACTGCATCGACTACCACCTGAAGGTGTACAAGGACTGGCTGGACAACAGGAAGATCCAGGAAGCCGTGAATGCCGATGCAATGCTTGACGGCGACACAGGGAACCCCGGTACACCGGACATCGCTCCCGATGCCATCGCTAAGACCAGGAAGACGAAGAAGAGGAAGGCCGAAGGGGACGTGGTAGTCTTTGCAAAGGCGACACCGAAAGCACAGGATGATGAGAAACAGGAGACAACGGAAGCAATGGAGGTGACGGCAATGGAGGTGACGGAAGCAACACAGGTGTCCGAAGCAACGCATAGTGAGAACGCGGACCCGGGTGACTCGCTCTGCTCGGAATCGGACGAAGGAGAGGTTTATTCGCCGAAGAAGCGCAAGACGCAGGAGCCGACGGAGGAGGAGTCGCGCAAGATTGCGCGCACGGAGTAGGCGATGTACGCCATCAAGGATGCAGATATCGATTCGTGTCAACTCGCGGGTCCGCTGCTAACAGCGAAACAATAAAAATAATTTCTTACAAACTAGTAGATGTCAGGATCACCGGCTGTTCCCATTCCGTTCGGTTCATACGTTCCGGTTATCGGCCCTGCTATTGATAGTTTTCAAATGACTATGTCCCAAAAGAAATTATATTCACAATATAACTACTGCATTGGTGGTATGGGCATTGCATACATGTTTGTATTCCTTATTTATTTAATAATGATGGCAAACAGCTACTCTACTTATCCTGCATTATATAAGAAAAAGAGTAAACTCAAAGTCGCTTTGTATATACTGTTTGGCTGTTTCGTAGATTTCGCATTTCTTCACTGTATATACAATTGCAATTTGATAGGAGCAATCCTCAGAGCAATTGCTGCGACAATAGTTGTTGCAGTTGTGGTGCCAGACGTATATGATGCGCAAGTGCAAATATATGCTAGGAGTGAAGCTGGAGTTCGTACCAAAAGCTAAAATCAGGTTCAGATGCCTCGATGTCTAACCACGCGGATGACCGATGACGAACTGAGCCGCGTCAAGGCCTCATACAAGGATAGACCCCTAGCTATCCTTCATATTTTCCTTCCAAGTTTTCAATATAAGAATTTCCAGTATGTTGTGATAAACCGAAATAAATCGTCTATATGCAGCTATAACTACGTTCTTCAGATCATTTTCGAACAGGACCCGCAATTCGTAGGAATGCGTTTCTACACCACGGATCACTCAGAGGTCGACCTAGAATCGGAGATCCCGTGTGGTACCGAAATTCAGATTTTGGAGCTTTTTTGACAACCGTTTCCTTTCAATGCTCAGAATGCCGCAATGAGTGAACCAGCACCAAAACGAGCGCGCGTTGCGCGAGTTGAAGTCGTTGTGAAAGAAGAAACACCTGTTACAGTTACTGACTTGACTAACGATCTTGTGTGTCCCTGTAACCCTTGCCACGTATACAAAAATCAGAACGGTTGGAATGCTCATCTCAAATCCAAGACGCACATTGCACATGAAAAATGGAAGAAAAATTTCGTGTCCAACCTAGAGAAAAATTCGAACATCAAGCTCAATCAACAAGACAGGGAAATCCAAACATTAAAGAGTGACCTGGCACATACAACAGCCAAGATGGGTCAAACTTTCCAGTCGTGGCAGAAGGAATCCATCACGCGACAGCAGACGCAACAGCAACTGCAGCAGACGCAACAGCAACTGCAGCTGCAGCAACAATGGAATTTTGAGCATAACCAACATGAGGCGGCGTGTGTCCACGCAATTCCTGAAACGAGACGATTTTTCCCTTGGCTCTAAGCCGATTAGTATGGTGAAACATTTTGACACAATGCTGACCAGTTCGGTCGCCATGCTTCTCCGCGAAGAGAGTCGTGTCGCAGTTAGGATGCGATCCGAACATTTTTCTGTGTATGAAAGTATTTTGTGCGCCACTGTAGCCGAATTCTATGGAGACGGGTGTACTACTAAATACACTGCAGCAGTCAGATACATCGCAGAGATTTTGAACAGCGTCATACAGCGCAAGCTTCCGGCACGGTTGAATCCAGTCATATCCAGACGACTTAAGAAGACTTTTCGGATTGCTTTGCAGCGCTACGCTCGTGACCATCGTATCTTCTGATACTATGAACCTGCGTATGTCCCTACGGGAAATCATGTTTTTTCTAGTGTTCGTCGAACGCTTACTTGCAGGCAGTTTGGTGTTTTGACGCTCATTCGGTGTTTGAAGTTCGTTCTTACGCCGTCTACACTGAGCGACGCAGATCGATGCACATCCAAACTCTTCGCGCATTCGGTGTTTGAAGTTCATTCTTACTCCGACTTACTTGCGGACAGTTTGGTGTTTTGACGTTCATTCGGTGTTTGAAAGTATTCTTACTCCGTCTATCACTGAGCGACGCAGATCGATGCACATCCAAACTCTTCGCGTATTTTGGTGTTTGACGTTCATTCGGTGTTCGAAAGTATTCTTACTCCGGATTACTTGCAGGCAGTAATTACAGAAGTGATTCTAAATTTTTGGTAGATCGGTATTTTTTCATAAACGAAGATACACTATTTACGTGTACTCACCACTGGACCAACCGTGTTGTATAATTCCAGTGTTTTTGAAGACGACGACTATTTTCGATGCATGAATGACGGCGGACGTTCGATAGAAAAGTCTCAATGTATGTAAATGGAGAGAGTTGTTGCTTTCATCGGTTTTCTTACAGTCACGTACTTCGTTTTCGGTTCCAAAGGTAGACGTGCCACCCAAAGGAAGCGCGACCAGCCGAAAGGAATAAAGATCGTTGACAATTTCTTACCAACTGAACTATTCAATAAATTAGTTCGGTACACGTCGACCTTGGATCCACAGAGAGACAAGAGGAGCAAACACAGACTCGTTTCGATACTAGACCCAAAAGATGACAGAGTGGTGTATGATGCCCTGTATTCAAACGAAAAACTAAAGAAAGCAATGCAAACTTTCAACAATGGTTCTTACACTGTACGTAAAGGAAATCCTTCGTTCCCCGTGGAATATAGAATATATCCAACAAAATCAAAGGGCATGCCGTGGCATAAAGACACTTCTCTATTTTCACCAAACGCAATAGAATGTGTTTTGACACTCACTAACAATTCAGATAGCAAATTTATGTACACCCAGAACAGGAAGGATATTAGTATTAGTCCAAATCCAAATCAGCTCATCATGGTCGCACCAAACAGCGTTGAACATAAAGTTACTCCTGTTTCACACGGCGAGAGATCAATTCTGAAATTTGTCGTAGAGTTTCTTTTGGATGGGAAGAATAAAAAAACAAAGGAATTTTACAATGAATACGATGAGATGTACAGCTAAATTGTGCTCAGTGTGCTGTGGCCATGCCGTGGCCACCTAGGAGAAGAGACTCCTATGGCGGGTCCTGGCCGAGCATGCGGTCGGGTGCTGACTACAGCGGCGACGAGTACGCGGCTCATTGTGCGTACACACAGTTCGGGTATGACGCTTGGGGAGGAGCTCCCGAAGGTATGACGCTTGGGGAACTCGCTCAACATAACGCGTATCTGGCTAGCACGGCACATAACGCGTATCTGGCTAGCACGGCAGCTTATGAAGCGGCGAACCACGAGACGTGGACGACGGGCCCATACCCTGTCAACTACCCTATGCAACCACATCCTCTCAACCACCACAATAATGCTGTGCATCCATACTCTCTCGGCGACGATAATGATGGACGGGGAGGTTCCGAAAAAGAACTGAGGAACGAGCTCCAGATCCAGACGAATATCCCGCGACGTGATGATGAACAGACAACCCGCAACCGTCTCGAGGAAGCCAACTTCACGCCCGTGCTCTTTGGCGCAAACTTTGGCGACAAGCGACCGAAGGAATCTCGAAAGAACCGAGCGTACGTGCCTATGCACATTGTTGATATGGAGAAGCTGTGCTATGGCTGTACACTGGAACCAATCAATCAAGTGAAACTTTCATCTGGTGCTGTCTTCTGTAAGGGATGCTTCCTTGTACACTGCATGAATAACAAAGATGGTCGGATCGCGAAGACGTACAACGCGGAGTTTCTGTCGAAACACCTGAAACCTGAATGGCTGAAAGTCTGGCGCAATTGGTACTGGGATAAGGTAACTCAAGGTGCACGCCTCACCAACGGAGAGATTCCGGTCGAGATGGAGCTCAAGATACCCAACACGATCTGTCCAGTAACGGGTGAAGTCGGCGTGTCTTACCACCGACCCGAGGGCGCCACGTTGGATATGGAGAAAGCGTCGAAGTTGAAAGTCAAGCAAAGTCATTCCTGGGAGCAAGAAGCAGTCGTGTTGAAAAATTGGGACGTCTTCTGCAACGGAACACTCCGGTCTCATCACATCATCCCCGACCACCTGAAGGAGTTGGGGATGTACGGGGAAGATTGGTCTTCTTACTTCCTGTCGGATCGCCACCTCAATCAATGTGTCTTCAGTGTCGTGGAGAAATCGCCCGAAGGGTGGTGGTACGTGGTGCGCAAATGTGACGGGAAGAATGGATGGGTTCCGGGGAAGTACCTGGAAGCGCGACCAGAACCGTTTCTGTCCACTCTGCGAACTCCAATATGCGCGCTCACCTGGGCAGATGTGCATGAAGAAGAAGTCCAGAAATTCAAGGACAACTACACCCGAGTCAGGCTCAATGTGTTGGATGATAGTTGTCGGAGTGCAATCACGAAGGCGGACAGAAATGGTCCTGGGTACACCGGAATGGAGTGTTACTCGTTCGAACAATCGCTGGATAACGAGGAAGCGCGGAGCCGCTTTGGATACGCACTCTTTCCGTTTATCACGCAGACGGGTGTCCTTATTGACTACAGTATCAAAAGCGACACGAACCAAGAAGACTTCCTGCCAGCTGATTTCGATAGCCGGCACGCGCAGCTTGAACATACAAGAAGCAATGCACTGAAGGTCGTCGAGCAACACCTGGGTACACTGCGCACATCCCCATCTGCATATGACACGGACGTCGAAAAGGATGGTGTTCAAGTTGCCTATGGCTTGGAACAGCTTACTCTTCTCGAGACGGAGAGTACACCACTCGAAGAGATGCCCCAAGTGACTGATACGCTCACCATTTCTGCGGGTGAAGGGAACGCTCTGACCGAATCGGATGAGCAGCTAGCGTTGCGTCTTCAGCTTGAGGAACCGGGTGGCAAAGCTTTCCTCTCTGAGCACATGGGAGAAGATTGCGAGGTGCAGAAAAACAGTCCGTGGTTTAGGAGCAAGACGCTGGTGAACGACGTGTTGAAAAAGGCAGGACACAGTGACAAACCCACGACGCCGAAGAAAAATGAGCTGTTGAATGAACATCTTGAGCATGTGGACCGGAACAGAGAAGAGTGGAAGGATATCTTCACACATCTTGGCATGGAAAACTTCAGTGAATCGATCCTCGACAAGTATATCGAATTCAACATGCGTTCATGTAGTATCATGAATAATATCATGATCCGCATCTCGCGCGGAGTCGTCGGATGCGTGAGTCAACGTCGATTGTTGGACAAAATTGTCCGGGCTTACGACGCCAATGAGACAACTTCAGTGTGGGGTTCACGTGTGACGAAGATGACCGCGTGTTTCGACGATTGCATGGACAGGATAGATTTATTCCTGAATGAGAAAGAAAAGAACTTTGCACCACGATTCAGCTTCAAGCGACTCCAGAATATCCATGATGAGACTTACGCAGTCGTCGAGACAACTAAGCACACCGAACACCCAGACTTTATCCTTCCGCCGAAGGACTACGATATGGTCTTTTCGGGTGAGGAAAAAGATGCAATCGAATACGTACTCAGAATGTACCTGACTAAGTCCAGGAAGGACTTCGACGTGCTCATGAAGTTAGCGAAGAGGCAGCACAAGGTAGGTGTACGGAAAGACGATTGTATTCCTATGCGAAAGAGGGTGTTCGAGGTATTCGTCGATGTTCGCGACAAGTATGAGAGCATGTTGCAGACTTTCGACGCGATCGCGCTGTTTCTCTCGAACCAAGAGAACTACAAGGAAGGCGCCAAGGTTGTTGCGAAGTACTCTTGGGGGACGCTGAAGAGAAAGAATGAGAAAATTGGATGGGCGCAGAAGAATGACATTACCCTGAGCATGAAGCTCTTCGATGATCTTGTCTTGAACCACCTCATTAAGGAGATCATTAATGTAAAAACGCACACGGAACCATTATTCCCCCCGATCTCCAATGACTCGTCGGTGCCGATGACTACGACCTGGTCAGTGCCACTGGGCTGGACTCAAACGCGCGATGATAGCGGTAAGATCTATTCGATTGACGCTGATACGGGAGACATTCACGTCGAACTGTCAAAAGCGCACATCCACACACCACCGACACAACTTGTCGCTTTCAATGCCAACGGTGACCAGATTCAGTGATGCTTTTGGGCTCTAGATGAACGCGCGAAGTGATTGGTTATCTTCCCCAGATTATGATATTGCCAAGCTGGCAAACTGTTGGTGTTTGAAGTGGACGTACGAGAGGATCCACGACAGTAGTATGCTTCTTGACATCTTCGAGCGTAGTCAGATACCGGGATGCGAGAACTTCGTGTCGTGGCTTCGTTGCTGCATTTTCCAGCAGACAACGGAGTTTTGTATATATTCTGTTCCAAGCACAACCGGATATTTCGAGAAGTGGAACATTGGTAATTTTCCACCGGTTTCGCCGGAACTTTCAACTAAGGCAGAAGTTAAAGTGAGTAATCGTGATCCTCTGACCGTCGCAGGTGAGTTGCACTCGCAATTCAATGGTGGCGTTTTTGTTTTGTGTGCAGAGTACACACTTCTCCAGTGTTACCCTTACCAGGAATACCCTACAGACGAACACGAACTCCTAATGCGAACTGACCTCCATCGCTACAATAGAAGTATGCAACAGCACTATCCTTTGCAAACTTGGGAAGCTGTCTGCATAAATGGTGTCAAAGTTCTGAGAGCTGGTTTTGTTGGTGGATACGCGTTTTTACCAAATGAAGATCGGTTCGAAATTTCGGTTGTCACTATGCCAGTGGGTAAGTGTCAACTTTTTGTAAACAGGACACCTGACATACATGCTCGTTTTCTTATCAAACGCAAGCTGAAGCTCATCATTGACATAGCGCTACAGAATAATGCAGTTGCGCTTGTTATCCCGTGTAGCAACATGTTCCAGACAAACCCACCCCATGAAGTTGCTGCTATTTTAAAGGATGTCATGTCAATGTACGCAGGTGAATCCATCCAAAGGGTGGTTTTGTGTGCTAATGACGACACGCCAAACGGGAGAAATAACTGGGATATTTTGAAGACTATGGTTGGATAGAACACCATCTTTTCGGTTGCGCATATAGCAACGTTTTCATTTTTCTCTTTTCCGACCATCGATGACTGTAATATATGTCATAACCACGAAAGCGCTGATTATATTTTTTCGCATACATTGTAAATGCCAGAGAGTGTTGATTTCACACCAAGGAATAGGAGTCGATCACCTGTGTACCATGACCCTGATCGTATTTTCGTTGAAACATCTGAAAACGGACCCATCCATGTTAGATACACGCTGACACCCAATGGTTTCGAATACGCGAGTGAATACCTCCCCTACATACATGAGATTCGGAACGGAGCAACGGTCACTTGGTGGCACAGGCGAGCCATATATAAGTTAGTAGACGCTTTAAAATATACCGATTTCGCAAATACATACAAAAGAGATCGACCGAGAAAACCGAGTTTAGCACTTATATTAAAATTAGATCAAGCTGGTTTAGATAACATGGATTCTATCCGGGCATTAGATACTATACGCAATATGTACGGAGATTTCATGCATGCATTCAGACGAAGTCGTCCTGAGTGGACAGGTCCGTTTTCGACAGATGGACCGCGTATCAAGAACACGTTTGGCAATAATATCGTCGATCCCGGTGCACCGGACGGGCATAGACGTTTCTTTACAACTAGGCCGCGTCCGTTTCAAAATAATGCACCTGCGCCATCAAGTATCGGGGAAGGATCAGAACCACCGGACCCGGAAGACCTAGATGATCAAAATCTTCTCGGGCAAAGGCGACGCACCCGGCAGAACTACAGACGCTTTAGGTCAGGTAGGAAAAGAAAGAGGAGCAAGAGAAAGAGAACTCGTAGATCAAAGAAGAAAAAGCTATAAGGCTCGAGTGGGTGTCTATCGATTGGAGATATGCACGCTGATGACGACGGCGTTTTCCTCGTGTCCGCTGATGGCGACGGTGTTTTCGAATCCATTGCAGCGACTACCTTGACACTGATGGCCACCTTCTCGCTGCTGTGTATGATCTCATTCTGCATGAACTCAAGTTTGAATCGGCCGCTTCTGAGACCGGTGCGTGAAGCACCACCGGCGCCGCACTCCGACATCGAGAGCGGCGGGCACGCACCGCATTCTTCGTCGTCGACCGAGATGCTGTCCACGATACAACTCCATCATGACCAGCTTATGTCCACCTGCGAGGAAATGAGGGTTCTGATTAAGGCGCAGAATACGGAGATATCCAAACAACAGAAAAGCATATCGAAGCTAGAAGAATCGCTCTGCGCAATCGCGAGCGGAGAAGCTATGGAAATGATCGTCAAACGAGCAGAGTGCTGGAAACAACTGAAGAACAATACGCTTCGCATGGAGGAAAGTAAATTCATCAACGCGTTGGAGTACATTGTCAAGACGGATTTCGTTCGGGGAGAGGAGTGGGTGAAGACGTACCTGAAGGAATACATGTCGACTCATAGCGTCAAGGAGGACGACGCCGTAAACGTCAGCATCGCTCTGCGGATGATCAAGAGGGAGTACTTGACCAACAAGGATAACATCATCTCGACCCTGAAGCACAACTGCGGCGACAAGTGGGTGGAACGAGTAGGCGAGATGGTGAAGAGCGATACCTGGAACAAGGTAATCATGGGCGCGGAGCCGCTCGACTTCTGATTGAAAATATTTTCTCCTTTTTCTCAATATGAATATGGATACGCACTGTATGATCGTATCTCTATGCGAGGACGTGAAGCAAATAAAACATGAAGTCGTCAATATGAAAGTAAGTACTGACAAAATGTCGGCACACGTCGATTTAGTGGAAAATCACATTTCATGGGTCACTAGCATTGCCAATTTCTTTCTTCCAAAATTCAAGAAACATCGAAAAGACGAAGAAAATACTGATGAATTTTTCAAACGCTTCAATGAATTGATGTGACTGAATGTCAATAAATATCTCAGTGTATCAAAATGACGAGCGTACTTGATAAATGGTATGAATCAAAAGCAAGCACAAAGTTTAAGGTAGTTTTCACCAATCTTGTTATATTATTCCTCCTATTCGTGTTTCTTAATCCGTATTTCCCAAGTAATCGTCACTTCTGGTTTCAAAGCACTGATATGAAAGTTATCTTTTATTTCTTACATATAAGTTGGTTGATACTATTTTTATATTATGTGAGTCACGCTATACATAATCACTTGCACAATACAAATTTTGAGGATAAAACGAATCCTCGAAGACATGCATATTTTGCTACTTTAGCAATCCTAATCATATTCCATGCGACTTTTACGATAATGATATATTGGGGATATCGAGACATAACAAACAATCATACGAAATCTTTTCTTGATATATATTGATTCAGCGCGCACGTGGCTCTAGTCCGTCGAGGCGCGCCATGCGCCGCGGGGCAGACGCCGACTCGTCTGCCAAGAAGCAGCGAGTGGATGGCGGCAATTCACCGGATTTTCTTCTCCAGAACGCGAGGGTCAACAGCCGGGCGGACATAGAATGGAAGTACGCCTACGCGGAGGGGAATCTGGTATTCAATTACCACATCTCGAAAATCGGCAGGTATTCGGGTGAGTTCCTCTACGTAAACCCGTACAGACAGGGAAGCGAGATGAAGGCTCTGAAACGGTTCAAGTCCTCCCACTTTCTGTCATCGGCACACAAGCTTTGCCGTATGCAAATCGATTTCCTCAACCGCGAACTATGTGTTGGATGGGCAGTGGAGATGAGGAATTTCGTGGCGCGCAAAATGTCAGAAGGTGTCGAGATGAACACGGCAACGAAGATCCACATATCGTCGGTTGTGAACACGTATACAATAACAGCGACGGAAGACCGCATGCTCCACATGAACGAGAGATGGAAGACTCTGGCCATCAGAACCCGCGAGTTCTTGGACGTGACGAATGACTACAGCGACTTGGACCACATGCTCAAGAGACTGGCCGTCGAAGCAATGGAATTCATGACGGAACTGGGGAAAGCACCATGTAGCGGCAGACACCCTTCGCACTACTGGTTGCAAGTTCCATTGAAGCTAAGGGCAGAAGAACCAGATCCCAAGATCAAAGACGCGGTGCACGGGATGATACCTCGGAGCGATCCAAACGACGTCATTCAGAAGGGATGGGTCGACTGTGTGCGCATTACGATGGAGAAATTCGCCAAGATGGTTCCTCCTAAGGAAATCAGCGTCGCAGAGGACTGCGCGGCTTTCGAACGGAAGACGGGAGTGAAGATCCACGAGCAACTTAGCGACAGCGAGAAGCTGTCAATAATTCTCACGCATCCTGTGATCGTCGACGTGATTGAGAATGACTACCATTGTGGCGCAGGAGATAAGCCAACTTTCCGGAAAAAGGGTGCCGTTGTGTGTAACAACGAGACCACCCAGAGGCTGATCGACGACGCGATGTACCCAGATCATTACGGGAAACTACGGACGGGGAAGTTCTACGAAGAAGCATACACGCGGGGTGAAAATTCCAAGTACGAAGATTACGAAAAGAAGTGGAAGGTTGCCTACGAAGAAGCACAAAAGGTCCAATGGCTTAATATCTTAAGGTTTTCTGACATCACAAGCGACCAGGGATTATTTGTAGTTTTTTCTGTTTTTTTTTTGTTGGTTTTTGAAAAGCAAATCAGTACGATGAACACTTTGCCATTTAACGTATTCCAAAACATCATATCGTTTGTCGAGAGAAATTGGCATCTAGAAGAGTCTGATTGGGGCAAAGAGTATTCATACAACAAGGAGATAACCAGTCTGGTTTCATATGTGAAATATGAGAAACTATACAGACGTCTAAAAAAATATATTGAAATTTGGTGGAAAAAAAGCAAGAAAAACATTTTGATGAGGGAACCCCCGTTACAATGGAAAAGAAGACCATTATTGATGAAAGACTTGGATATTGCTGCAGAAATTGAATCAGATTATTTGTGGGAACAGAGACAAGCGGACTTGTTTCATTGGAACATTATGTGTGCTATACACCATCATGACGAATTCCCCAACAATAATATCTGGGGTCAGAGGTATGATTGAGAGCTACCGGTAATTAAAAACCGCATTAAAATCTAAACAATCATCCAAAAAAACTCAATTTTGTTTTTTACCACTCTATTTATAAAAAAAAAGTATATTATATATAGTAAATAGTCGGGTGTAAAAACAAAATTGAGTTTTTTTCCCCAGGTCTACAGCGACACGGGCGACGCGCTGGAGTGTATCGAGAAACACACGATGGGTTCCAAACGTGGGAACAGGATGTGGGACCCCGAAGAGGTGAAACACTTCGAACTTCTCATGAAGGTGGCGAGATACTTCAACGTACCGACCGAGAGCCACAATCCCGAGCGATTCCCGATTCTCTCTGAACATGGGAACCTCACATTTGCATTCAAGCGTGATTATGCCGGATTGCTTCCGACGACAGAAGGTTTCAAGCTTCTGACGACCGTTATTCAGACGGCTCCTGTCATGACGTTGTTCGCGGGTGTTTCATCACATGTGTATTTCCATATCAGGGAATACATGGACAAACAGAATTCCGGTAAGACGTTCCTTAAGTTTCTGGGTCTCACCCACAGCATGAAGAAGAACGACGGTGAACGAGAGAAGGATATATATGGAGGAGAGGGAACGAACGCTGCACTCTCCCATTTCTATGGGCAGGACCTGATGAACTCAGCTCGTCTCGGCATGGTCGTCAATCTGAACTTGAAGGATTACATGCAAGTCATGGTGAACTTGTACAGAATGCTGCTGGTATGGATCGACGACGCACGGATGCCATCTCGCACCAGGGAGGTGTGGATCGAGGAGTGGGAAAAAAGGATGAAGAAAGCCAAGGAGATCTGGGGATACCACATGAGACGCATTGGCGAAAACATGGTCATGTTCGCGGAAGTTCTGGGTGGAAACGATTCCGAGGAATTGGTAACACTTGCCGGCTCCGAAAAACGGGGACAGGCAGCCATGTTCGCGGAAAACGAGACTTTCCAGCAGAGTTTGGCGAGGTACCACTTGGCCAGGAACGCAATCGGTTTCGGCGAGAACAATATGCAAAATACTCTCGTGGTCATCCACACACTGCCGGACGGGACAAAGCTCATGTCGGTTGTCGCATGTGACTTGAACTTCTACGGGAAGGAATGGGTCGGGGTTATCCGGAAGCGTCGCATTCATGAAATCGGGATCGCTTACGGTAGAATGTCATGGCCGAAGTACACTCGCGACGCATTCAAAACCGGGATGGAGGAGGCGTACTCGTCCCAACCGGGTCGCGAGGAGTTGACGGAGTACATCACCAACCTCAATGCCAAGGCTACAATTGTTCATCCAAAGGAAGCATTCATGGCGTACTTCTACAACTGCGACAGTCAAAGTGAGTCGTTGTACGAACGCTACGTCGAGCTTCAAAAGGCGAACAAGATCTTGCGGGATTATTCGGATGCAGGACGTATCAAGACAACTACGGACATGGTGGATTGGTTGGAGACGTACATACCTCGGTGTGACGAAAATATGCCGCTCATCGTCCCGAAAAAGAAGACTGGCAAGCTTAAAGAAGCTATCAAGAACCTGGACACCCACAGAAACGTGTTGTCCTTGTCACGCACCGGCGAAGCAATCTGTCGCCAACGTCGTTGTGAGTGAATTCGCGGGAGGTGGAATTCACTCAAATCTCCGCCGGAGCCGACTGACCTCGATTGAAGCATGCAGTTCACCAGGTAGACTCTAGTTTTCTCCGGACAGTCAGTGCAGCCTACATATACATAGTTGGAAACATGCCGCTCGGGTAGTGCAATCGTTTAACGTCATGGGATTGGCCACCTGTGGTCGTTGGTTCAAAGCCCGGGGGGCATATTTTTCGAACGCGGTGCATTGAGATGGATGGTCGTCTCATCGTGGTAGATGAGAATGTGACGAACGAACCAGGTAATACAACCATAGTGATCGCATCGTCATACTTTGAAGCAGATTACCTTGATGTTAGTGGATGTAACACTCCGCGTGCACTCATTTACGTGTGCATAATTCTGAAACTTTTCAGTCGAAGATTTCTTTTCACACTCTGACGCTATAGCTCAAGGCTATGGAAGTATTATTGCTAACGCATGTCTACAATTTCTCGGTACCGTTTGATATCCGTGCTGAATACATTATGGCACAAGAAGAAGAAGAGTTTTTGGGAAGCGTGGACGACTGTGTTTAAGTACACATGTGTTTTGTACTACGTTTCCTATGTTTTCTTAATGGAAGTACTCATGCAAGATCAAATTGGTGACTGAAGTTTTTCGAAAGCTTACCCGCTAAGACTTTCTCCTTTTTCGTGGTTTGATTTTAAGGCCATTTGCATAAATTCCAAGCGCCGCGCCGGACGCAAGGCCGATCACAGCACCGTATGTTTGTGCTTCGTATCTTCTCTTATTTCTAAAATATTCACTCTGGTCTACCAAATCCGGTGAAATTACTCTTTTGATTTCGTAAAGAGCAGTACCGCCGAGTATTCCAAGGCCTGTGCCTACACTGGCAAGAGGAACCACGACGTCCATCAGAGCTCGTGTTTCGTCAATCATGATTGTTGCTATAGTACGCAGAGAAAAAAACACGAAAAACGCACGTTAAAACATCAACGTCCAATTACGAGCCTGTCATGCACATAGTTTGGTGATATACATATATAAATATGACAGAATATTCTTTGGTGTCCCTTAATATTGTCGTGGTTTATATACAGTCACGTGTCGTATATACGTCGTTTTTTTATAAAAAGAGTGATATATAAAAAAATCATGTCGCCGTTGTGTATCATTGATTCGCATACACAAACAATATGTGCATTCAACCATTGTTTCGTTTGGCTCAGGTGGCCCGATGGATGCAGCGGTTCCTTTGGAGGGTGCGGCTGCCCAGAGACCACCGGTCGTCGAGCGAGTGCTAGGCGACGACGTTTGCTTGGAAGAACCGTACGCAATCGAGTACCACCAGGTGGACGAACACAATCGGTTGTACCAGTCCGCCAAGGAAGAGCTAATAAAAGTCAGACGAGGGGATTCGACGTGCAGATACGAGTTCTGGCATAAGAAGTGGGACGAGGAAAAAGACCGGCGTCGAAGATTCGAAGGGCCATATATCGACGGAAAACCAATCCACCCTCGACAATATATATGCGCCGGGAATCCCGATACCGTCAATGACTTATACTTCGGCGCAGGGACACCGTATCAACAGGGTATACCGGTGGAAGGTTCCAAGTTATCCACACAGAAATGCTACGAATTAGTCGTCAGTTCTATGAGGGAACACAGCTACGAGAAGCGGAAAATTATCGCAATGTTCCTGAAAAATGGCGTGCCGTGTGCAAAGGAAAATTGGGAACTGGTCGAACTCATGTGCTGTTGGTGTCACCACGTTGGCGTTTTGTCGAAGAGCACCAAGAAAACAGACCGACTGTTGTTCAGGACGGCAGCGCACATCCACAAATGGTTGTCGCACGGGCAAAACAAGAAAATCAACACTCGCCTGACTCCGATCGCGTTTATTGCAATGCACGATAAGCAAGTAACGCGGGAAACGGTAGCTGGACTCGTGTTTGGAACGGTAGACACTTCTTCCGTTGGACGTGTGCTTCAGGCAAAGAAGTACGATTACCTGAACAGCCGGAAAAACAACATCAATGATTTCGGTTTTCGGCGTGCTACAGTCTGCCGTTGCGTAGCGAGTATTTTTCTTCGCATGGGTTGGGATTTGCCGCGTCAACTTGCGTCTCTCATCAACCGTGACGACGTGACATTCGACGACGACTCCATGAAATACTCTCTCTGGGCGTATTTGAACACGAGTACTCTAGAGGAAGGAAACGAGCAAGAAATATGGGACCTATCGGTAAAGACACTCCTGTCTTCTATGCATATGCCGTTTTAGCGTTGCGACGAGGGATCAGTAGACACCGTGTGACATCATAACATTTTCTTTATTGCCTGCTATTTTAAAATCAATCGGGCGGAGTTCCCAATGTGACTTTCCTTCCCCGAAACCATCAAATTTACCATTTGGGGTGTCCAATACCACTACCCACTTTTGCCCTTCTGGTGCATCTCTAACGAAAGGACCTCCTAATTGTTTAGCAAAATCTTCCTGTTCGGCTTTGTTTTTTTCATAGTAGGAGTGGACATACTCTCGGTATTCGTTGGGAGACATTCCTAGCATTTCGCGCCTTTCTTCTTCTTCTTTCTGTTTATTTTCGTAGTAGGCGTCGATAGATTTTCGTAGATTGCTTCGTGGTGCATTTATGTTGTTGTAGTACATAAACGCAGCTATTAGTCCCAAAATGATTGCTAAACCAATATTAGGTTCGAATAAACACTTAAATGTAGAGGATGAAAGGAGGTTATTCTTTTTGGAATCGACTTTGTTTTTTTGTCTGCTTTTTTGTCTACTTTTTTGTCTGCTCTTTGACTTGCCCATTCTTACGTGGACATTAGATAATTAT
>MDTA01147688.1_pt1 | contig 30221 bp, 23 predicted proteins | sample 811151 | NCBI WGS metagenome assembly MDTA01 (sample SAMN05326648, study PRJNA326480) | marine metagenome | isolation source: seawater | place: Indian Ocean: South | collected 2010 | reverse complement strand
CGATCAGATATAGAAGACTATGAGAGTAAACAATATGAAATAAAAGGTAAATCCGTATTAAAATTTATTTTGAATAATTATGATCTCCAACTTAATCAAATGAAAGTACTTGAAATTGGATGTACATCGGGTGGCATACTCAGGTATTTTAGAGATAGTGGAGCCTCTTCAGTTATTGGAGTTGATCCTGAGACAGAATATGTTGATTATGCAAATAATATTTCAGGTATTAATGTATTTGATGGATATCTTGATGAATTTTGTAATAAAAACAAAGACAGCTTTAACCTGATTATAATGAGGCATGTTCTTGAACATTTATTTGAGCCATTAGTTAATCTAGAGCTTGTTTATTCTCTTTTAGATGACAATGGAATTTTATTCATTGAAACACCATCTTTATACTCAATGGGAATTACCGATAGATGGAAAGAAAATATACATGTTGAACATCCAGTTATTTACTCTAATAAAACGCTTGAATGTATGCTGAAAAAGTGTAATTTCGATATAATAGCTAGGCCAAATAATGGAAACAGAGGTCACTTAAGATTTTTAGTAAAAAAGAATATCAACGGTCAAATGGATTTTAACTACGGTTCTTGGATCAAAGTCTTAATATTGTTAATTGCATATGAGCTATCGACCCCTCTGAGGAAATTCTATTATTTTTTTAGAAAATCAATTGGGTTAAAAAAACCTAAAATGATCAATTAAATAATAAGCAATCCATTGTCGTTGTGCTTAATCATTTAGGAGAGCTATGGCTATAAAAAAACACGGTCAAATAATCAAGCAAATCTATAGAATATGGTCTCATTACCTTGGTCTGGTAATAAGAAATACTCGAATCTCTGCAAATCAGATCACCTTATCAAGGATTTTGTTGGTTATACTTGCGTCATATTTTATTTTGGATGATTTCTATCTAACAAATATTCTGGCAGCATTTTTATTAATCCTTTTTTCTTTCTTTGATGCCCTTGATGGCTCGGTCGCAATCATGAAAGAAGAGAAATCAATCATTGGTGGATGGTTAGATCCTCAAGTCGATAGGTTAGGGTTCTTAGTTCTTTTTTTAGTTATTGCATATAAGCTTTCAGCTTCACATGAACTCTATATTTATTTATGTTTTTATATATTAGTAATGTTCTACTATCGAGGACTAATTCCTGCTGATATTAGATTAAAAGATAAATTTATCAAACTCAGAGATGAGGAAGTAGCCCAAATTGATAACATAGGATCTGGCATAAGTAAAAATTATGAGAATCCATTTTTTTTAAACCTAATTAAGAAGACTCATATGCAAATTAGCCCGCATACTCATAATGTAGTTTTATATATTGCTATTGGTTTAGTAATAGATTACCTAAATTTGGTAATGATTTTTATGGCTGTATATATTTCGTTTTGGTATCTATGGGAAAATTATAAAGTTATCAAAAAGGCAAAAATTCTCGATAGCAGACGATAATGATAAAATTAAGAGCTAATTTTAGATATATCTCTTCAATATTTTTAGCTATAACCTTCATGCCATGGTCAGCAATCGGTCTAAATCAATATGAGTTATATATTAAAGAGCTCACAGTTATTTTTATTTTTTTATTTATCGTAACATTAAAACTTTCTAATAATAGGTTCTTTCCTGTAGATAAAAGTTCGAAATACTATATTTCATTTTTATTTTTATGTGTTGTCTATTATTTTATACAGGCAAATAAAGCAGCAGGAATTCAAAATATAACGTTTTTATCTCATGTTCTTATTTCAACAATATTAAACTTTGTCATATTTTATATCTTTCTCAACATAAAGATAAACGCTAAAGATATTCACTATTTTGTGAAATATTCCTTCGTTCTCTATTTTACAGTATGTGTTGTTTTTATTGCCTATTCGTTGTCACTGCATCTTTTGAGTATCGGTATGCCTGGTGATGGAGGTATTTTTACTACTGAGGCTCAAATGGAGCAGCAAGGAGCATATATCCCGTATCTAGGTGGAATGAATGGAAGAAGTTGGTTTGCTCTAATTCTTTCCTCATTTTATGTCGGCTATTTCATGCATAAGGGAAAAATTATTTACTCTTATCTTTGTTCTTTTATAACACTACTTGCGTCATATTTGATGGTTTCTAGAGGTGCTATGATATTTGGCGCATGTCTCTTGGCTACAGTGATAATAAAAAGAATCAACATGAGAAAGATGATTTTTTTTTCGGTCTTTGTATTATTAGCATCGATGCTTTTTATTGTCTATGGTAGCAGTGAAGATTTGATATCATTTAATCTGTTGGTGGCTAAATCAGGGTTAAGTAACAGAGATTTATTATTTTATGAGGCATTAGATCTATCATTCAATGATTACTTAATTGGAAGAGGTTTTCATTCAACAACTATCGATAGACCTGAATTCTCAATAATGGGCTACTTGGCTCTTCCATATATTGGCACTCAAAATGTATTCACAAGTATATTGATTGAACTCGGCCTCATAGGCGTATTTTTATATTCTATGTTTTGGTTTAGTCTGTTATTTGAAATTAATAAGCTCAATAAATCATCATTAGATGAGAGTTCATTGGGTTTTTTATTTGGCGCAAGATATATGACAATTTGGATTTTATTATCTTTTGTATTCAATCATTATAGCCAAAAAAGCTTCATTGCGATGCCGATTTATATGATATTTTTGGGTATTGCAGCAAGTCTATTGTATTATGAGAAGCTGTCTAAAAGAATATCTATGTAGAGTCTATGCTAGAAATAAGTGAGGCTGACTAATGAATGTATCTGATTTTGAGTATTCATAATATTTTCAATCTTAATTTATAAAAATAATCTGATCATGAATTTTTTAACAGTTTCAAATCAAACAACTGGACATGGCTCCTTTTCCCGTCATCAAAGAATGTCACAAGCCCTTATCCATAATGGTCATAGAGTCTTTTGGATTGCTCCTCCAGGCTATGACTATGATGGAGTTGATGTGTTACCACTTTCTATGAGCTGGTTGCCAAATATGGCATTTCTAGGGTTATATATCAAAATACTATTCACTGTTATCAAAAATTACAGTCTTTTAAAGAATGTAGATAGAATTTTTGTCCTCAGAGAGTATGATGCAGTATGCTTTATCTTACTGCCTTTTTTTAGAAAAATTCCAAAAATATTCCTTTCCAGAGGAGACAGTATTTCGATCTATAAAGTTAATAAGCCAGATAATAAAGGATTAATAGAGCATGCAAAAACTTTTTTCATATTAACTGTATTTCCTTTGATACAAAAAATTGCTTTGCAGTTTTCTGATTTCGTTGTAGTTCAGGCGGTTTTTCTAGAAAAACTGCTCAGAGAAAGACATCACAATCAAGAGTTCCCCTGTTTTGTATTAAAGAATGATTGTCCGGTATATGATTTTAATTGTTTAAAAAGAGATCATTTCAGCTCCAACGACGAGGTTAAGCCAATTAATTTGGCGTTCATAAGCCCTTTTTTCTGGGAGTGTAAAGGTTTGGGGGTAATTGTCGAAACCATATTTGAACTTGAAAAGAGAAATATTCATTATATGTTTCACATGATCGGCGATGGGCCACATTACAATCGTTTTAGCGAATCAATTGCAAATATTAGTAATAGTAACACTAAAATAATTTGGCATGGATGGTTAAAAGACTTTTACCCAGTAATAAATGATTTAGATTTAATTGTAGTGCCTAGTTTGTATGATTCAAATCCAAATTTAGTATTAGAGATGATTTCACTTCAGAAACCAATTCTTGCCTCTGATATTGCTTGCCATCGAGAGATGCTAGTTAATCAAAATTTACTTTTTCCAAATAAAAACACTAAAGAATTATGCAATAAGATTCAAACGTTTCAGAAAGATGGGCATTTTAGATCTATAATTTCAAACGCTATCCTTGAGAGAAAAAATAAGCTAACTTTTGATTGGGATGCTGAGTTAGTAAAAATTCTCGAATTTAGACAACAGTAAAATTATGTTATCACTTTTTATCACAGAAACAGCGAGAAGAGAGCAAAGCAGGCATAAATTCTTTAATACTATATACAAAGAATGTAAAAAAAGAATGATAGATTTTAGAATAGTTGCATTTATGGAGTCAGCTGAGGAGCCTCTTTTGTCTGGAGTTGATATCATGGTGCCAATTGATAGCATTGGCAAGAGCTTTCTTAAGAGAGGGAGTTTAATGAAATTCTGGAATACTCTTTCGAAATACAATCCTGATCACTTATTAATAGGTGGATATGGATATCTTGAGTGCTGGCTTGCTTTAATTTATGCGAAAAAAAAAGGTATTCCTATAACATTTTGGTCTGGTGCCGGACAAGATACTACAATAAATGACACATTAGTTCATAATACATTAAAAAAAACCTTTTTGAAGAACATTGATAATGCTATTACTTATGGAAAAAATGCAACAAAATTTCATAGAAAACTTGGTGTTAATCCTTCTTCAATTTACCAATGTGTCAATGTATCAGATGTAGATTTCTTCAGAACAGTTCTAGATCAGCATATGGATAGTAGGGAATTTATTCAGAATACAGACAATAAAAAAAAACCTATTTTGATTTTTGCTGGGAGATTAGAAAAAGAGAAAGGAGTTCATCTATTGATTGAGCAACTCATTCGACTCCCTCTTGATAGTTATTTCTGCTATTTCCTTGGTAGTGGCAGTTTAGAAAATTATATTAAGAGACGAATCAAAAAAAATCAGATTAATGGAACTTTATGCGGTTATTTGTCTCAAGATCAGGTAGCAAAAAAATTTGTGGAGTCTGATATTTATATTTTGCCATCACTTAATGATCCATTTTCAAGGACTTTAAGTGAAGCGCTTGCATCAGGTTGTTTTTGTCTTAATTCCAAATATGATGACGCATCCTATGATCTTATAAAAGAAGGTCACAATGGATATATTTTTGATCCAAAAAATTTTGATGAATTTCGATATCACATGAAAAAGCTAACAAGAAAAGACTGGAATAGACCAGATCGCAGAGAAATTTCTAAAAGTTATAATTTTAATATGGTTGACTATAGCCAGAAAGTTGTGGAGGCTGTCTCTGAGCTCTTAAGTAACTAATAAGCATGAAATATCATCAAAAAAATATAAAGACATTTACTATTTCCTGGCTCACATACTGTTTTCTAATTGCGATCGCAATTTTTGGTATAAATTTTTTTATTGACCCTCTTTGGTACAACGATGGTAATAAGATTACAAAAAAAAATTACGCATATAATGAACGCTTGTCAAAAACAAATTATTTTTTGAATCACATGGACCAATATGATTGTGTTCTTCTTGGCTCTTCAGTGTCTATAGTGTTTGATACAAAACTTATAAAAGGATCAGAATGTTATAATTTTTCAGTGAGTGCAGGAGGTTTATATGAGTACACTGCTTACCTGAAATATTTAAAATCTATTGGGTTTAGTCCAAAAAAAATCTATATTGAGGTTAACTTTGGTTTCGTTAAACCGACATATGACCTATCACGATTACCTAATTTCATTAAATCCTTCAATGAACCTGACAGTATTTATAAATCATATACTTCAATAGATAGTCTTACATTCTCATTAAAAAATTTAATGGGATTAAGTCCTTACCAACATATGTATGATCAAAACTTTGTAGCGTTTACAAGAAAAGATTTAATCTTTCCGTTCTCGCCAAAAGTTGACTATTTATATCGTTCTCCAGCTGAGCCACCTTCGCATGAGGTTTTAAAACTATACAAAGAATTAATAAATATTTTTCCTGAAAGTATTTATATAGGATATGTTTATCCCCAATCACCATGGATAACTTCAATGTATTATACACACAATTATTTAGATCAAAACTTAGATATAATCCTCAGTTTGTCTTCATTTTTTGATGAATTTTATGACTTTAGTTTTCCTGTCGATTATCTCGAAAACAATAAAATAACATATGATGGAAGTCATTTTTATGAATTTGTTTTTATAGAAATAGCTAGAATGCTCAATGAGAATCAGGGTGTTATTGGGGTTCGTATTAATGATACTCCAAATTACAAACAACTCTACTTTAAAAATATAAAAAGTTTTATTAAATCTAAATCTGAATAATTACGGTTGAAAAAATTTGCTCTTTAATTCCTATACTTTTATTGTTTTTTTTCTGCCCCTTGCGTACGCAGGTTTATTCATTTCTCAAAGATGGAATGATGGTAAATATTCAATTGTATGGCTAGTTGCGTGTTCATTATTTTTTTATGGATGGTGGAATTTCTCCTTCGTAGCTTTAATACTATTTTCAATTGCCTTTAACTATTACTTGGGAGGAATAATTCAAGAAAATTTTAGCAAATTATATTTGAAAATAGGCATATTAGGTAACCTTTTATTAATATCCTATTTCAAATATTTCAATTTTTTTATCGAAAATCTGAATACATTCGTTCAATTAGAAGCTACATTTGAAGTAGTTGTTTTACCTCTGGCAATTTCTTTTTTTACCTTTCAACAGATAGCATATTTAATAGATATTTATAGAAAAAAAACTTCTAAATACAAGTTTTCACATTATTGTCTTTTTGTGACATTCTTTCCTCAACTTCTTGCGGGCCCAATTGTTCATCATAAAGAAATGATTCCTCAATTTAGGGGTAATTTAATTGGTAACTTAACACTCCAGAATTTAATCATTGGTATTTCGATATTTTCAATAGGATTATTTAAGAAAGTAATAATTGCTGACAATGTCGAATCTTATGCTACGCCATTATTTATGGCCTCTGAGAATGGAGAAGTAATTACTTTTGTGGAAGCCTGGTTAGGTGTTTTATCATATTCGTTTCAAATTTATTTTGATTTTTCAGGTTACTGTGATATGGCAATAGGAATTGCGAGAATGTTCGGCGTATTTTTACCTTTAAATTTTGACTCACCTTATAAATCAAATAATATCATTGATTTTTGGAGAAAATGGCACATCACACTCTCTAGATTTTTAAAGGAATATCTATATTTTTCACTTGGAGGTAATAGAAAGGGAAAGTTAAGAAAATATCTCAATCTACTCATCACTATGCTGCTAGGAGGGTTATGGCATGGTGCGGGATGGACATTTATATCCTGGGGCTTTCTTCATGGGATATATTTGATAATAAATCATTTTTGGAGAAATATTAGACTTACGTTTATCTCCTCAAATAATAAGATATCATATTTTGGTGTTTTTGGTTCGCGATTATTGACTATGTTATCAATTGTATTTGCATGGGTTTTATTTAGATCAGATAGTTTTTCTGGAGCATTAAATATATACAAAGGACTATTTGGATATAATGGAATTTCTTTTCCTGAGCACTACTATTACAGGCTAGGCTCTATAAGTGAATACTTGCTTGAAATGGGAATTAGCTTTTCAGGTCTGAAGTATTTTTATGGAACGCAACAGATTTTTGTCATTTTGTCTCTTATAATAATGGTTTCCTTCATGCCAAACACGCAAGAAATATTTTCAAGATATAGGCCTGCTCTGGGATATATAGGAGATAATAAGGAACCATTCTTTTTCACTCTAGAAAGACCAAGACTATGGGCCTTTATATCGGCCCTTGTTTTTATGCTCTCAGTGCTAAGTATCAATCAAGTCAATGAATTCATATATTTTCAATTCTAATATGATTCCACCATTTTCAGTTTGTTTATCATAAATAAACTATGTGTGGAATTTATGGAATATTATCAAATGATACGATCAAAGATCGTAAAATTCTTACGATTGGGATTCAGAAATTAAGGCATCGTGGACCCGATGATTATGGTGAAATATGGTTGAATAGAGATACTGTTGGCCTGGCTCATCAACGATTGGCAATTATTGACACTTCAAAGGCAGGTCATCAGCCAATGTCAAATAGAATAAATAATAATACTATTATATTTAATGGCGAGATTTATAATTTTAAAAGCCTTAAAGAAGATCTTAAGATCAGAGGTAGATCATTTTTTTCAAATTCTGATACAGAAGTTTTATTACAAGCTTATGAGGAATGGGGCACTGACTGTCTAAATAAGATAGAAGGAATGTTCTCATTAGCCATATACGATAACCATAATAAAACATTATTTCTAGCGCGTGATAGGGCTGGTGAAAAACCACTGTATTATTATCAAGATGATAGATCTTTTAGGTTTGCATCAGAGCTAAAGGCAATATTATCAGACGAAAAAATTGAGAGATCAGTTGATATAAGTTCTTTGGATTGTTATTTAAATATGGGTTTTGTTCCAGGCGAACGATGTATATTAGATGGATTTTCAAAGTTACCACCTGCACATGCACTTATATACTCTTTAAATACTCACCACACAAAAATATGGAAATATTGGTCTTTGCCTCAGAGCAAGAAGAATTTTGATTCAAAATTTGACCTTGTTGAAAAATTAAGGACTCTTCTGGAGAAATCCATAGAAAGCCAATTAGTATCTGATGTTCCACTTGGAATACTTTTAAGCGGTGGTACTGACTCAAGTATTATTACTGCAATTGCATCTAAACTGTCACCTGGAATTAAAACATTCACCGTAAATTTCCCGAATGGAGGTAAATTTGATGAGAGCCAGCATGCCAGATTAATTTCTAATCATTTCAAAACAGATCATGTGGAACTGGATGTTAATCCTCCTAATGCTTCTCTATTCGAAAAATTAGCTATTCAATTTGATGAACCCCTGACAGACTCATCAATGATTACTACCTTCCTTATAAGCGAATTGGTAAGCAATCACTGTAAAGTCGTTTTAGGGGGTGATGGTGGCGATGAGCTTTTTGGTGGCTATGAACATCACAGCAGACTTTTATGGCTACAAACAATAAAAAAATTTGTACCGGATATGTTGGTGCCCATAATTTCTAAATTTATTTCAAGAAGATTACCTCAGGGGTTCAAAGGGCGAAATTGGATCAGAGCTTTACGTTATGATCTTGATAGTAGCTTACCTTTGATTGCAACATATTTTGATGAACAATATCGTGAAGATTTGCTGGGAAAATACCAAAACGATTTTATCTCTATCTCTGAGAGAGTGATATCTGAGAGAACACCTAAAGAAGGTGATCTTATTGATAGATTAACTAGGATGGATTTCCATAACTTTCTTCCCGAAGATGTCTTAACAAAAGTGGATAGAGCGAGCATGGCTAATTCTTTAGAGGTTAGGGCACCTTTTCTTGATAAAAAGATTATTGAGTTCGCATTTAGTGAGTTACCCTCAAAATATAAAGCTACACATAACAATAAAAAAATAATTTTAAAGGAACTTGCAAAAGATGTCTTACCCAAGGATTTTAATCTCAATCGAAAACAAGGTTTCTCTGCTCCACTTAACATGTGGTTACATGACTCGGAATTTAGAGATTATTTTTATGAAATTCTTCTGGATGATAGCTGCATCTTTGATAAGGGTGCCGTAGAAAAATTATTTGTCGGGCATCAAAAAGGTTTTAATAATAGTGAGAGATTGTTCTCATTATTGATGTTTGAGTTATGGAGAAGGGCATACAAGGTTAGATGCTGTGAAAAATGAGATTCTTAAAATTGGAATTGATGCCTCAAATATAAGGAGAGGTGGTGGATTGACTCATTTGTATGAGCTTCTGAGTAGGAATGATTTATTATTCAATAAAAAATATAAAATTATACTCTGGGCTTCATCAGATATTTTGGATGTGATCGAGGAAAAAAAATGGATAAAAAAAGTAACTAATAGGAGTCTCAATGGCAATTTATTCCTAAGAACAATGTGGCAATTTTTAAAATTATCAAAGTCAGCTAAAAAAGAGGGATGTGACATATTGTTAATTCCAGGCGGGAGTTACTATGGAACATTTAAGCCAGTTGTTTCAATGCACAGAAATCAATTACCATTTGAATATAGGGAATTGTTTAGATATGGATTTTCATTAACATCAATAAGACTCATGATGTTGAGAATTTTTCAATTACAGACATTCAGGAGATCTGATGGCGTAATTTATCTCACCGAGTATTGCAAAAAAGTAGTTGAGGAAAAAATAGTTAATAACTCTTCAATGTCTGTAGTCATTCCTCATGGTTTTAATACAAATTTAAAGTTAGAACCAAGGAAGCAGAAAAAAATTGAGATTTATAATAATTCTAATCCTTATAAGTTGATTTATGTCTCGATTATTGATGTGTATAAACATCAATGGAATGTTATTGAAGCAATAAGCCATCTAAGAGATCATGGTTATCCGCTATCACTTAACTTGATTGGTCCATCTTCATCAGCAGCCATGAGAAAACTAAATAAGGCAATTCGAAAGTATGATCCTAATCAAAACTGGGTGTTTTATAGAGGAGAAGTACAATATTCAGAGTTGAAAAATATATACGTTGAATCAGATCTTGCTATATTTGCATCAACATGTGAGACAATATCTAATATTCTTTTGGAGAAGATGGCATCAGGGCTTCCGATAGCGTGTTCAAAGTCAGAACCACTACCAGAAGTTCTTGGAAATGGAGGATTGTATTTTGATTCTGAAGATCCAAGTGACATATCAAGGAAAGTGAAAACTTTGATTGATAGCTATAAAAAACGTGAAGAAATTTCAACTGCAAGCTTTCTCAAATCACAAAATTATTCTTGGGATAATTGTGCCAATGAAACTTTTAAATTTCTTGAAAGGGTTTCTAGGGCTTATAATAAATAGAGCTAAAAATCATGATTAATCATAAATGGTCAATTGTTGGATTTATGTTGTGGTTTAGGTATGGTCTTCTTAGATTAAAATTTAATCTAAGTACGGAAGAGATATACTCACAATATCTTGAAAGCTATGGCACAAAAGCATATTCAGTGAGTGAAGGTTATCAATTATTCTCAAGCTATAAGGACATCTCAATCACTACTGTTCTGACACATGGCGACCTATTATCTTCAGTAGCTGGGCGAAGACACCATGGGATATTATTTACCTTCGCAAGAAAAATATGGCCAAGAAAATTTATAAGAAAATACCTAAGCTCATTCGGCTTATTCATGTTAATTGATGCGAGAAAAAAATAATGTGTGGGATAACAGGCATATCTGGTGACTTTGAAGAAACTTTTTTAAAACAATCAACAAAAATTCTTTCTCATCGGGGTCCTGATGATGATGGAATTTTTGTAGATAATGAAAATCAGATTGGGCTAGGCCACACTAGACTTTCAATAATTGATCTGACGGATAGAGCGCATCAACCAATGACCTCCAGAGATAATAATATAACTATTGTGTTCAATGGTGAAATATATAATTACGAAATCTTAAGATCTGAATTACAAGACGATAATTTTGTTTTCCAAAGTGAATCTGATACTGAGGTAATCCTTAACTTGTATGCGAGAGATGGAATTGAATTTCTAAAAAAATTAAAAGGAATATTCGGATTGGCTATCTTTGATAAAAGTCGGAAAGAGTTATTCATCGCAAGAGATGGAATTGGAATAAAACCTCTTTATTATTCAGAAAATAATAATACATTTTCTTTTGCGAGTGAAATTAAGGCAATCTTGAAATTAACAGATTCTAAATACAACATTGATTATAATTCTATCAATAGATATCTTAATTTTCTCTGGTGCCCGGGGAAAGGGACACCGTTTCTTGAAGTAAAAAAAGTACTACCTGGACAGGTTCTGACTGTTCGAGATGGACAGGTCACATGCAAGAAATTCTTTTATAATCTACCCTCAATGAAATCTGATAATTACATAAGCTCAAGAGACGAGGCAATTAATTTGGTTAGGAAAAAGTTGCTAAGTTCAGTCAAAAATCAACTAGTATCAGATGTTCCAGTTGGAGCTTTTTTATCAGGCGGATTGGATTCAAGCGCAATAGTAGCCATGGCAAAAGCTAATGGAGTTTATCTTCCATGTTTTACGATTGAGCCTGAAGGTGGTTCAGATGATGGTGTAGCAGAAGATCTTCCTTATGCGGAAAAAGTAGCTGAATATCTTGGCGTGAAACTTGAAAAAGTAAAAATTAATTCAAAAGATTTATCGGATGATCTAGAGAAGATGATTTGGACTCTTGATGAGCCTATTGCAGATCCAGCTCCATTAAACGTGCTATATATATCTCAGCTTGCAAGGGAGCATGGAATAAAAGTGTTACTTTCTGGTTCAGGAGGTGATGATATTTTTACTGGATACAGAAGACACATGGCAATTAAATATGATTATTTTTGGTCATGGATGTCAAGTTCTTCCCGAAAGAAAATTCATTATCTCACCTCACTTTTAAATAATGAAAAACCATTTAGTAGAAAACTTAACCGTTTATTTTCTGATGCTGCTTGTGATGGTGATGAGAGACTTATCTCCCTTTTTCATTGGGCAAGTCAGGATGAAACTTTTGACTTATTCTCAAATAATATTAAAAAAACTATCGCAAAATCTGAAGCTTCAGCTCCAATAAAAAAATATCTATCAACATTGAGTCCGAATCATACTCAAATCGAAAAAATGTTGAGTATTGAGCAAAAGTTCTTTTTGGCTGACCATAATCTTATTTATACAGATAAAATGTCAATGGCTTGTGGAATTGAAGTTAGGGTTCCACTTCTTGATAATGATATGATAGAAATAGCGGCTAAGATACCAGATAAATTCAAACAAAGGTGGTTTCAAAACAAATGGATATTTAAGAAAGCCATGGAGCCATTCTTACCAAGAGATGTAATATATAGACCTAAAACAGGATTTGGAGCTCCTCTGAGACGTTGGATGAAGCATGATCTTCGTGATATGGTCAGCTCTTTATTATCAAAAAAAAATATCAAAGAAAGAGGTATTTTTGATGGAAAAAAGGTTCAAACTTTAATCAATGATAATGATTCTGGAAAAGTAGATGCGGCATACATAATATTTTCATTATTATGTATCGAAGTCTGGTGTAGAAAATTTATAGATCAAAAATGAAATATCCAAAATGAAGCAATTAATTCAAAATCTATCTAATGGTGAAACTTCTATTGAGGATGTTCCAAGACCGAATTGTTCAGCAGGATCTGTATTAATAAAATCATATTGTTCATTAATTTCTACAGGTACAGAAAAAATGCTAGTTGATTTTGGCAGATCCAGCATAATTGGAAAAGCAAGAAAACAGCCAGAAAAAGTAAAAATGGTTCTAGATAAAATTAAAACCGATGGACTTTTGCATACGTATGATGCTGTCAAAACTAAACTTGATGAACCTCTACCACTAGGTTACTGCAACTCAGGAATTGTGATTGAATCCAGAGCTGATGAATTTTCAGTGGGCGATAGAGTGATTTCTAATGGACCTCATGCAGAGATAGTCTGTGTTCCAAAAAATTTATGTGTAAAAATTCCAGACTCTGTAGATTTCCATTCCGCATCATTTTCTGTCCTATCTTCTGTTGCTCTCCAGGGCATCAGGCTTGCTAACCCAACAATTGGCGAGGCATTTGTTGTGTTTGGACTTGGACTGGTTGGTCAAATAACAACGCAAATTCTAATAGCAAATGGCTGCAGAGTACTTGGTATCGATACAAATAGAGAGCGATGTAAAAAAGCTGCACATCTGGGAGCAGATGTAGTTGATCTCTCTGACTCACAAGATCCATTGGCAAGAGCTAAGAGATTTTCAAGAGATCTTGGTGTAGATGGTGTAATAATTTCAGCCTCATCAAAAAGCAATGACATTATTCATCAATCAGCACTCATGTGCAGGAAAAGAGCAAGGATAGTTCTAGTAGGTGTAGTTGGTTTAGATATTAGAAGAGATTACTTCTATGAAAAGGAGCTGACATTTCAAGTTTCATCATCATATGGTCCTGGTAGATATGATCATGCATACGAGGAGAAGGGACTTGATTATCCAGTTGGATTCGTAAGATGGACTCAAAAAAGAAACTTTGAGGCAGTACTTGATCTAATGGCAAGCGGTGCTTTGGATATGAAAACGCTAATTTCTAATGAATACGAATTTGAAGATGCTTTAGTTGCTTACCAACAATTGAATAATCCATCAGTTTTAGGACTAGTTATTAATTATTCAAAAGATATAGCGGAACATTCTGATAGAAATATCCAGCTTAACCCTAGCAAATCTATAAAAAAATCATCTGAACCCATTATTGGTTTTATAGGTGCTGGAAATCATGCCTCGAGAACACTTATTCCATCATTTAAAAAATCAAATGCAGTCTTATCATCTCTAGTAAGTGATAGAGGTCTGAGTGCGTCTCACCACGGAAGAAAATTAGGATTCATTAATGCTTCATCTGATGTCAATACAATATTTAATGATGGTTGCATTAATACTGTAGTTATTGCAACAAGACATGACAGCCATTCCTCGTTGATATTATCGGCACTCAAATCTGGAAAAAATGTCTATACAGAAAAACCACTTGCGATAAAATTAAATGACATAAAGAAAATCCATGATTGCTACGATCAAACATCCAAAAAGTATAGCAATCAGATATTAATGATAGGGTTCAATCGAAGGTTTGCACCTCATATTATTACAATGAAGAAACTTCTTGAGACTAGACCTGAACCTAAAAATATCATTATTACTGTTAATGCAGGATATCTTTCTAGTGATCATTGGCTAAATGATCCAGAAATTGGAGGTGGAAGAATTATCGGAGAAGCATGTCATTTTATTGATCTGGTAATGCACCTAATTGATAAAAACTTGATAGCTAAATCAATATTTTTTTCTCCTCAAAAAATTAAGAGATCCTCAGAAGAAAGATTTAATATTAATCTTTCTTTTGAAGATGGTTCAATAGGGACAATTCACTATTTTTCTGATGGATCAAGAAGATTCCCAAAGGAGCGTGTTGAAGTATTTTGCGGGCAATCAGTCCTTCAATTAGATAACTTTCGTATCTTGAAGGGTTTTGATTGGCCTGGTTTCAATTCTCAAAGATTATTTAAAATGGATAAAGGTCAAAACAAGTGTGTGAGTGAGTTCTTAAGCTCTATAAGATTAGGAACAGCATCCCCAATCCCTTTCAATGAAATCATAGAGAATTCAATCCTACCTATTGAACTAAAGGAATCTATGATTAAAAAGTGAAAAATCATAGAATAACTAAACTAAAACGGTATTGGCATACAATTCGTTATCTCCGTCCTATTCAGATATATGGAAGATTGAAGCTCTATATAAAAAAAACATCAATTGATTTATCTCCTAAGTTTGATTTGAATGATATCTTGTATGAGTGGACTGAAGCTGTAAGAAATAAAAAAAGTATGACAAATAAGTCTACTTTTATGTTCTTGAATGAATCAGGCTATATCCAATCGTCAGATGATTGGAATGAAGGAACTCATTCAAAACTCTGGTTTTATAATCTTCATTATTTTGATGACCTTTGTGCAAATAATTCTCATCAAAGAAATGATTGGCATAGAGAAATGATTGAAAAGTGGATCACTGATAATCCTGTCGGAGTAGGCATCGGGTGGGATCCATACCCACTCTCAAGAAGAATAGTAAATATAATAAAATGGTCATTAGCTGGAAATAATTTAGAAAAACATTGGAATGAGTCACTCTTATTTCAAACAAGGTATCTTGAGAAAAATATTGAAATACATATCATGGGAAATCATCTTTTTTCAAACGCCAAAGCTCTATATTTTGCTGGTTTATACTTCTCTGGGAAGGAGGCCAATAGGTGGAGGAAAAAAGGCGAAAATATTATTAGGAGGGAGCTTAGAGAGCAGATATTAAGGGATGGAGGAAATTTCGAATTATCTACAATGTATCATTCTATATTCCTAGTAGATCTTTTAGATATATATAATATTTCTAGGGCCTTTAAAAAGAAACTACATCTAAAAATAAAAGATTATATTTTCCAGATGTACAAATGGATGAAAGTTATGGTTCACCCAGACAAGGAGATTTCTTTTTTTAATGATGCTGCGCTATGTATAGCTCCATCACCTGATGAGATTACAAAATATTGCAAGAGATTGCTGGGTCCGAAAAATTTTGATGAACTTGATTCAGAGATAAATAGTAAAAATTTAATAGAATTGAGTGAGAGCGGCTACACAAAAATCTGCATTGGAAAAATCTCAATTATTCTTGATAGGGCGTCAATTGGACCCGATTATCTTCCGGGACATGCTCATGCAGATACACTAAGTTTTGAATTATCACATGAGCAACAGAGAGTGATTGTTAATTCGGGAACATCCGTTTACCAAGATGAAAAAAGAAGATACATTGAAAGATCAACCAGCTCACATTCAACTATTGAGATAGATGGTAAAAGTTCCAGTCAAATATGGGGAAATTTTAGAGTAGCCAAAAGAGCAAAAATAATAAATTCACACACGGAAAAAAACGATAAACTAATCAAGGTATCTGGATGTCATGATGGTTATAAAAGGATAGGGGGCTCTCCAATTCATTGCCGAGAATGGTTAATAGTAGGTAACACTCTAACAATAACTGATAGAATATCAGGTACAGGAATACACAGTATTAAAAATATCCTCCCTTTACATCCAGCTATTAAAGTAAATCAAAAAAGCCAAAATAAGGTTGCATTAGAATGTAAAGGAAATAATATCCTATCAATTGAGTTTGGAGATCATGGGCGTCTTGAAGTACAAAATTCTTTATACAATCCTGAGTTTGGATTAAGCATAGGTAATAAAAAGATTTTATATTCTTATTTAACTAAGTTGCCAATAAAGACATATACAAGGATATCTTGGTGAAAATATTAATCATTTTTGGAACTAGGCCAGAAGCCATAAAGATGGCTCCTGTAATTAAAGAGTTAGAGAGGCATTTTGATACTGAGGTTTGTGTTACTGCACAGCATCGAGAAATGCTTGATCAGGTCCTAGACATATTTGATATATCACCCAATTATGACCTTAATATAATGCAGGATTGCAATGATTTATTTGATGTCACGACAAATGTTTTATCAAGAATAAAAAAGGTGCTGATAAAAACTAAGCCAGATCTTGTGTTGGTTCATGGTGATACTACAACATCAGCAATTTCATCTCTTGCATCATTTTACTTAAGGATTCCTGTTGCTCATGTTGAGGCCGGCCTTAGATCACATGATTATTATTCACCCTTTCCAGAAGAGTTGAATCGTAAAATTACCGGACAAATTGCCAGATACCATTTTGCTCCAACCGATAATGCTAAAAATAATCTAATTAAAGAAGGGGTAAGAAAATCATCAATATGTGTAACTGGAAATACTGTAATTGATTCTCTTTTGTCGATAATAAAAGACGCTCGTAGCCTCAAGTTTCCAGATAACCTTATAAAAAAATTACCGTTTCTCCTGGAGCCTCAGGATCATAAAATAATTTTGGTCACTGGTCATAGGAGAGAGAATTTTGGAAAAGGTTTTGAGGAAATATGTAACGCTCTTGCAGAAATTGCCACAAGACATAATACAATAAAAATTGTTTTTCCAGTTCACTTGAATCCTAATGTATTAGAACCAGTAAACAATTTATTATCCAATATTTCTAATATCTATCTAATTGAGCCACTGGACTACTTATTATTTGTAAAACTTATTGATGTATCTTATTTAATACTGACAGATAGCGGGGGAATACAAGAAGAGGCACCTAGTCTAGGTAAACCTGTTCTTGTGATGCGAGATACAACAGAGAGGCCAGAAGGAATTGAGGCGGGAACTGTAGAGCTTGTTTCTGCAAATCAAAAAAAGATTACAGAAGGTGTTGCTAGATTGCTATCTGATACCCAAAAATACCAAGAAATGTCTAAGTCTCACAATCCATATGGTGATGGAGATGCAAGCATTAGAATTCGGAAATTTTTAAAAAAGGAATTTAGATGAATATTTCAGTTATAGGTTTAGGGTATATTGGCCTGCCTACCGCAGCTATACTCGCGAGTAAAAATTTAAATGTAACAGGTATTGATATTAATTTAGATATAGTAGAAAAGATTAAAAATCGTTTAATTTCTCTAAATGAACCTGATTTGAAGTCGCTGGTAAATGATGTTGTTTCTCGGGGTAAATTAACAGTTCAATCTGAACCAGCTCCTGCTGATATATATATAATAAGTGTTCCTACTCCACTTAAAGATAATAACAAGCCAGATATCTCGTACATAAAAAAAGCACTACTTTCAATAGTGCAATTACTCAAGAAAGGTGATTTAATTATTTTGGAGTCAACTTCACCTGTCGGTACTACTGAGAAATTAGTCGAATGGATAGGTGAAGAAAGGCTTGATTTAAATCTTCCTGATTATGATAAAAGAGACAATGAGGCAGATATTTCTATTGCATACTGCCCAGAGAGAGTATTACCAGGTAAAATTATTGAAGAACTGGTAATGAATAATCGAATTATTGGAGGTATTTCTAAAAGATGCTCTGAAAAAGCATCCCAGTTATTTGAACATTTTGTGGTTTCAAAATGCTATTTAACCGATTCAAGGACTGCTGAGCTATGTAAACTCGTAGAAAATTCATATCGTGACGTAAATATTGCTTTCGCTAATGAACTTTCCTTGATATGTGATAAATTGGAAATTGATGTCTGGCAACTAATATCACTTGCAAATCACCATCCGAGAGTGGATATCCTCAGGCCAGGGCCGGGAGTTGGAGGACACTGTATAGCTGTTGATCCATGGTTTATTATCGACAAATCAAAGAGTGAGTCAAAAATTATTAAAACCGCTAGAATGGTTAATGATAATAAGCCTAATTTTGTTATTCAAAAGATAGATCAATGCGTAAAAAAAATAAATAAGAAAAAATCTAAAATAAAAATTTCTTCATTTGGACTGTCTTTTAAAGCAAATGTTGATGACTTGAGAGAAAGCCCTGCAGTTGAGATAGCATCTAGAATCCAAGAGATGAATTTTTTAGAACATTTTATTGTTGAGCCAAATATAATTAATAAACCATCCTCGCTCAAAATAGAAGGGGCTCAACTAGTATCAATACAATATGCTTTAGATGTCTCAGATATTATAGTTTTGTTAGTTGATCATGATGAGTTCAAAAAAATAGATCCTGCTATGTTAAAAGAAAAGGAAATTATTGACACAAGAGGTATTTGGGCAGTCTAAATGAGAGTAGTATTTTTTTCCTATTTTTTTCCACCCGATTTGTCAGCCGGTTCATTCAGAGCTGAATCAATCTCTAAGTCATTAGCAAAAAAATTAGATAACAAAGATGAATTACATGTCATAACAACTCATCCTCATAGATATTCAAGTCATCAAGTTGAAGCAAGAGATTTTGAAGAGTTTGAGAATATTGTAATTCATCGTATAAGATTGCCTACTCATAAAAATAATATATTAATGCAAGTATTCAGTTATCTGATATATGTTTATTCTGCCAGCATGCTAATAAAAACTCTTAAACCAAATTTTTATATTGTCACAACTGGAAGGTTGATGAGTGGCATCTATACCTATTTTTTATCCCTGATAACAAAAAAAAGATACTTTGTCGACATGAGAGATATTTTTTCTGAGGCAATGACAGATTTAATTGCAAAAAAGAGTCATATATTAGGAAAGTCTTTTCATTATATTATTAGCTTTCTAGAGAAGAAAGTTCTGATGCAAGCATCTGGTGTAAATGTGGTCTCTGAGGGGTTTATAGAGTATTTCGATAAAGAAGGATTAAACACTTCTTCTTGGACAGTATATACAAATGGAATTGATGATGAGTTTATCGGAATTCCAAGAAAAAAAAAGAATAACCCAAAAAAAATTATACTGTATGCTGGTAATATTGGGGCTGGACAGGGTTTACAGAAAATAATACCCAACATAGCAAAAAACTTGGATGATAATTACCTATTTCGTGTTGTAGGTGACGGTAATACTAAACATCTTCTTGAGAAACAGATGCTATCAAAAAAGTGTAATAATGTTGAATTGCTTCTGCCTGTGGCAAGAAAAAAACTAATTTCATTATATCAAGATGCAGATATTCTCTTCTTGCATCTAAATAACATTCCAGCTTTTGGTAGATTTCTCCCTTCTAAGATATTTGAGTATGCCGCAATGCGAAAGCCAATCGTGGCAGGTCTTCTTGGGTATTCAAAAGAATTTGTTGAAAACAACGTACCAAATTCCTTTACTTTCGAGTCAGAGGACTATCATCAAGCGTTATTGTGTATAAAAAAAGCAGATGGTAGTGAAATTGAAAATTATGCATATGATAAATTTATTCAAAAGTATTCAAGGCTGGAAATAATGAGTCAAATGAGTGATCATTTAGCAAAAATCATTTATGAGAAAATCTGAGGTATCTATGAATTTATTGGATTTGATTGGAAGAAGCTCAACCTTATTTGATGCAGATATAGAAAAATACTCAGATGAAATTAATGAGATAATCTCTACTTCTAGATTTCTGGTAATTGGAGGAGCTGGAACAATAGGTCAGGAAGTTGTTAAACAATTATTTGTTCGTAAACCCAAGACATTGCATGTAGTTGATATATCTGAAAATAATTTAGTAGAACTAGTAAGAGATTTGAGAAGCGGTTATGGATATATCTCAGGAGATCTCAAAACCTTCGCTTTAGATTTTGGAGGAGAGGAATTTTCAGCGCTTCTGAGAAATTCAGAACCATACAATTATATTTTTAATCTAGCTGCTCTCAAGCATGTAAGAAGCGAGAAAGATCCATATACGCTTATGAGAATGATTGATGTCAATATATTCAACACTATTAATGCTTTAGAAGCCTCAAGAAGCTCAGCTTTGAAGAATTTTTTTTGTGTCTCAACTGATAAGGCAGCTAATCCAGTAAGTATGATGGGAGCGAGTAAGAGAATCATGGAGAAATTTCTTATGAGAGAAAGCTTCAGCCAATCCATTACTATGGCAAGGTTTGCAAATGTAGCTTTTTCGGATGGATCCTTACTGCATGGATTTAATCAGAGAATGCTGAAAAAGCAGCCAATCTCTGCACCTAATGATATTCTTCGATACTTTCTTGTGCCACAAGAATCTGGTGAATTATGTATGCTATCAGGGTTGCTAGGTAAAAATCGCGAAATTTTCTTTCCAAAGCTCAGTGAAAATTTACATTTGATAACTTTCTCTGATATTGCACGTAGATATCTGATATCAAGGGGATATGAGGTATATGAATGCGATTCAGAAAACGAGGCTAGATCTAAAGTTAATGAATTGATCAAAAAGAAAAAATGGCCATGCTATTTTTTCAAAACAGATACCAGTGGAGAAAAAGATTTCGAGGAATTTCACACAAATAATGAAGATATCTGCCTGGAGAAATATCAAAATATTGGTGTTATTTGTAATTCATCTTCGTTTAATGATACTGACTTAAATAATTTTATCGAGAGGATAAACATCATTAAACAGAAGCAAGTCTGGTTGAAAACAGAGTTCGTAGAGGCCTTTAAAAGAGTAATACCTGAGTTTACTCATAAGGAGACTGGCAAAAACCTAGATGAAAAAATGTAATGATGATTAGATTTTTCGATATTATTTTCTCGTTAATCTCAATTTTAATACTATTGCCATTATTTGTTTTAACTTCATTTATCTTGAAGGTGACAGGCGAGGGTGAGATATTTTACAAACAGGAAAGGGTTGGAAAAGGTGGAAGAAATTTTCTTCTCTATAAGTTTGCGACAATGAAAAAAAACAGTTCTGAAATTGGAACTGGCACAATTACCATCAAAAATGATCCAAGAGTCCTGCCAATAGGGAAAATCTTGAGAAAGACTAAGATAAATGAGCTTCCACAACTATTAAATATAATAAAAGGTGATATGAGTTTAATTGGACCGAGACCACTTACACATGAAACATTTAGTTTCTATGATAAAGATGCACAAAATATTATCAAAAGTGTTAAACCTGGATTATCTGGAATTGGTTCTATAGCGTTCAGTAACGAGGAGAATATTCTTAAAAGTGAGGTAACATCTAGAGAGTTCTATGAAAAAATTGTATCCAAGTATAAAGCTCAACTGGAGATTTGGTTTATTGATAATCAGAGTACTTTTAAATATTTTTCTCTGATTTTACTCACTGTTATTGTTTTGTTGTTAAAAAATAATAAATTATTATGGTTCGCTTTCAAGAGTTTGCCAAAACCACCTCCAGAACTTGAGAATCAGATGTATAATCAGTGAAATATGGCTCGGGATATATCATTCAGCTTAATTTTTTTTTATTCATCTTTATTTGGAGACTCTTATAATTATGAATTTAATTGGTTTAAGATCCCTGTTGCAGAATTTACTATAACCGCTAACTTAGCATACCCATATAGAGAAAAAATAGAATTTGAATTACAAACGAAGGGTCCTCTGAGTATATATAGAGAATACTTTATATCTGGTTATATAAAAAGAATTTCTGGTAATAGCTGGGTGTACTACCTAAGCGGAAATGATAGAGGACAGCCTGAAAAAAAACATATTATATATTATTTGGATAGTCATCCAGAAATAAAGGAATATGTTGATGATGGTGGATATGAGCAAATATCCATTGATAAAAAGAAAGATATTGGTGCAATTGATCCATTTACCGTTTTAATAAGAGTAATTGATAGTATATCTAATAAGCAAGATTGCTCTTCATCTTATCTAATCATGGATGGAAAAAGACGATATACAATCCAGGTAAAACATATTGATAATAAAGATTCATATAAAGATGGAGATTTCCAATGTAGATTTAATATTTTGGATATGGATCAAAAAGAAAATATACAATATGAGAACAAATGGCCATACAAAGGAAATAGCAAGTTATTTGTTGATATCTGGTTCTCAAGTGCGCCTCAAAACATTCCTAAAAGATTTAAAATACAAACCCCAATAGGAGGAATAGCTGGAAAACTTGTGGTTAAATAGAAAGATTATTAGCTAAAAAACTAATTCATAAGAAAATTTAGTTGCTTATTTTATTTAAGTAAAAATTTGCTTTTTTATATAAAAATATGTGTATAATGCATGAAAGTGTGGAGGAAAAGGCAGTGTATAGAAAAACCTTCATATACAGATGTAAACAACAGTTAACGAATTTAGGATATCAACGATTATGAAAAATAGAATAGTAGCAATAGTATTAACTATAATGATCGCAGCAAGCCCTGTCAGCTCGCTAAACGCTCAAAGTTCATCGAGTACTGCAGCTGGAGGGATGAGCGTTGGTACGGCCGTTGCAATAGGAGTCGTTGGTGCAGCATTATTAGTAGCACTGGGTGATAGCTCGAGTTCAGCTCCATCTGCAGTAACTGCAGCAACATCAGGGGCTTCAACTTCAGGTAGTACTACACCTATTACACCAGTAACAACAACTACAACAACTACTACTGACTAAAGCGACATTCTCAAACAGATAAAAAAGGCAGCTATTAGCTGCCTTTTTTGTATTTTAGACGATGATTAAGAGAATTTTTTATATAATATTCCTGTCTTGTTTTCTTTCAAATCTTAATGCTTCAGATCTTGGAACAACTGGTATAATAGACACTCCGTCAGCAAGATTTCTAGATGATGGTGATTTAAAAATAACTTTTTCTTCACAGAAATTAGCAAATATCACCAACATTACATATCAAGTGTTACCCTGGTTGGAGGGAACTTTTCGATATACAGTATTTAATCCAAGTAACCCAATAAGAGGGATTCTTATCCCTGAAGACGGAATAAATGATAGAAGCTACGGTATTAAGGTTAAGTTGGCTGATGAAGGTAAATATCTTCCTCAAATAGCATTTGGCATTCAAGATATTATTGGCACAGGTTCACTTGGTGCTGAATATTTTGTTTCTTCAAAAAAAATTAATAATTTTGACCTTAGTCTTGGAATGGGCTGGGGAAGACTTGGAGAGAGAGCCATGTTTGCTAACCCATTTGGTCGAATAAATGAGAGTTTCTATGAGAGAAATAAAGAGCTGTCAGGTGGAGTTAGGGGTGGTGAAGCAAGGTCTAAGACATTCTTTTCCGGGAGAAACGCATCACTTTTTGGGGGATTATCATATGAGATCGAAAAGTATAATCTAAAATTAAATTTCGAGTATAACTCTGATGCTTATAACAGGGAAATTGAGCTCGGAACAATTAAAAATGCCGATCCTTTTAGTTACGGTATTGAATGGAATCCTCAAGATAGTTTAAAATTTTCATTAAGTAGGCAGCAAGGGAACCAATGGGGCTTTTTGGTTTCATCAAAATTCAATACCAAAGAAACCCTGAAACGTAAATCAGTTCTACCATTTTATTCTGCAACAGAAACTGGAGATAGAAATAAAATGCCGAAGAATTTAAATAGAGATCTTTGGTATGATAGATTGTTTTATGATCTTGATAAATCTGGAATTTTGTTGCTTAAGGCCAGTGTTTTTGAATCATCTAATCAGGTCAATATCGAAATAAAAAATAATCAATATGAGCTATCAGCAGATGCTCTCAATCAGACTCTCATCCTTAGTGAACTCCATATACCGAGAAAATATAAAAATTTTAATATCATAATCAATGAATATGGTTTTCAATCCCTAACTTTATCATATAAAAGAATTAGTAATTTAGATGAATCAATTTCTTCAAGGGCATCTAGGTTGACGCTACTGGAATCAAGGCAAATCACAGAACCAACTTACGAAACAAAATCACTTGTACCTTATTTTAATTTTAGTGCAGATCTTGGGACTAAATTTCAATTTTTTGATCCGACTAAACCTATAAAAAGTCAATTGCATCTCGAGTTAAAATCTAATGTTCAACTATGGAGAAATTGGAATTTATATGGTGCATATGCATTCAATATAAAAAATAATTTTGATATGATGAGGGGCCCAAATTCGAGATTACCTCATGTTAGAACTGACATAAATAGATATCTGACAGAAGGAGAGTCGGGCCTTCAGTACCTATACTTACAAAGAAATTTGAAACTAAGTAAAGAGATATACTCAAAGTTTTATGCAGGTATTCTTGAGCATATGTATGCCGGCTTAGGAGCAGAAATTCTCTACATGCCATTCAAATCAAGATGGGCAATTAGTGCTACAGTCAACGCTCTCAGAAAAAGAGATTATGATTTATCATTCGGTCTTCTCGATTATGAGGTTATAACGCCATTCATTAGTTTTTTTTATGCAACACCTTTTCATAATATTGATTTAGGTGTGCACGCTGGTAAATATTTAGCAAAAGATAGAGGATTTACTATTGATCTGAGAAGATCTTTTGATAATGGATTTTCAGTGGGTGTATTTGCCTCAAGGACAAATGTTTCGCCAGAAATGTTTGGCGAAGGTGGTTACGATAAAGGGCTGTACTTCAGAATTCCATTTAATTCATTCATGAAATCAAATTCGAGAACTGCGATTTCCTCTAACATTAAATCAATAACCAGGGATGGTGGACAAAAACTTGATGGTTTCACTGGAACATTGTGGTATGACTTAAGAAATATTCGTTATGATAGCTTTCACAACAATATACAAAGAATATTGCCATGATACAGAAAATCAAAATAACTATTGCAGCTCTATTATTCTTGGTAATTTCAAGTTGTAGTTTTAGATCAACTCAATATGACTATTTGAGACAAATAATAATAAGTAACCAAAAGGATATTCCTAATCCAGAATGGATAATTGATTGGTCTGGAGTCAAATATGATGCATACGCAATCAATCATCAGGATGCAATTTATTTTGCAACAACAAATGAGCATCTTATTGGCTTTCGAGACAAGAGAATATTCCTTGTAAGAGGTTTTAATGCAATTGCAGCAGAGATAAAAATAGAATCAGATAATAATAGAATCATTTATTATTCTGATAATAAGCTGAAAAGAATAGATTTATGCGGCTTATGGGAAAATAAAATTCATTCAGAAGATAAAATTCAAATTGAGAATCAGATTTGTTTTGTCGGTGGAAGTGATTATAATCAGTACGAAAATAATATTTACTACAATCAAAATATGATAATTGGCTTAATATTTAAGATACACCCTGAGTATCCACCGATTAAATTAAGACTAAAATCAAACGATATCAAATGAGTAGTGAATAAGGATGAAAAAAAAATGATAAATTACATACAAAAATTAACTAGATGTATTTTTTTAATACTCTTTATTGCTCTCAAAATAAATGCCCAATCTCTACCTTCGGTAGATCAAATCACAAGCATGTCACCGTCTCAACAAAAAGCATTAGCTTCTCAATATGGAATTGATTTATCTTCAATTGGAGTGCCAGGGGTGTCAAGCTCTACCACTCCAATCATTCCAGCTGGCCTAGAAGATCTTGGAACTGAAGTTGAGACTGAAAAAGTTATTGATTTAGAAACAGCTAAAAAATTACTTCAGGATAGAGATAAAAGGCACCTCTTAAGGAAATTGGAAAGAGAGAGTATTCCTGTATTTGAGAGAGATAATCTAGACCTGAAAGAGTTAAAAACTTATGGTCACAATTTCTTCGACGGCGAGGTTTCAAATTTTTTTGCTGTAGATAATGCACCTATTCCAAATAATTATGTAATTGGTACAGGAGACAATATATCAATCCTTCTCTACGGATCGATGAATGATGAAATAGATCTCATCGTTGACAGATCAGGCGTTATTAACTTTCCTCAATTAGGTCAATTAAGTGTAGCAGGTATGACTCTCGAGCAACTTAATACATACATAGAGGAAAGAGTTCGTAATCAAATGATTGGTGTAAATGTTAATATTTCCCTCGGAAAGTTGAGAAGTATAAATGTTTTTTTAACAGGGGAAGCAAAAACACCCGGATCTTATTCAGTTTCAGCGCTCTCTTCAATATCACACACACTTTATGCGGCAGGTGGAATAAGCGAAATCGGCTCACTTAGAAACATCAAATTAATTAGATCAAATGAGGTCGTTTCGACATTTGATTTATACAGATTGCTAACTGAGGGCTTCACTGATGGAGATATAAGGCTTCAATCAGGTGATGTTGTGTTTATACCTCCAGTGAATAAAACAGTCATTATTGATGGTGCTGTAAAAAGACCAGGAAGATATGAATTAGTTGAAGAAGAAAGGCTCGGTAAACTACTTTTTTATGCAGGCGGTCTAAAAAATAAAGCCTATCAGAGACAGGCATTATTAGAGAGATTTGATCCTGAAAAAGCATTGTTAAAAGTTAGCAATATAAATTTATCAAATAAAAATAATCTTGAGCAAAGATTAGAAGATGGAGATATTATAAAGGTAGCTTATGTAGATAATGATGCGACAAACGCAATTTATCTGAAAGGCGCAGCACAAAGAACTGGCCAATATGCTTATTTTGAGGGCATTAGATTCTCGGATATTGTCCAATCTATTGATTCAGATTTAGAATTATATGCAGATTTAGAAAATTCATTAATAATTAGAAAGAAAAACGCAAATTCAAGAGATATTCAAATTTTTAAATTAAATATTCTCGATGCTCTTAGCAATAAGCAAACTGAATCAGACTTACAGCTACAACCTAGGGATCAAATTCTGGTATTTTCAGTACCCCGATTAAATTCTGAAAGTGAATCTGAAGCACTATTATTAAGAGAGGAAATTTTAGACACGAAGTTAGATGTTGCCGCAGAAAATCTTGATACAAGAAGAGGTAGTTTTGATGCTCAAGAAGGCTTCCTCGGTAACAATTTTCCATCAACATCAGGAACCTTTAATTCGATATCAAAACCAATGATTGACCTGATGACAGACTATCAATTTGAAACTCTTATAAGAGAAAAGGAAGAACTTATAGAGGAACGAAAAAAATCTAAAGGTAATAGAACTGAGTTACTTTCTCCAGTAATAAAACAGCTTTATGACCAAGCCTCATCAGATAATCCACCCTTAGTTGTTTCTATAGATGGAGCTATAAAGATTCCTGGGGAATACCCGCTTATGGAGAACTCAACATATTTTGATTTAATAGATTTAGCAGGAGGCTATACAGATGATGCGCTTGTAGATAAAGCGGAACTCAGAAGACTTAGACTCAATAATAATGAGTTTATAACGACTCAATTGATAGATATTGACCTAAAAATAAAACCATCAAATCGTGACACATTAATTGATTTAGCAAGTAGAGACAATATCAAAATAAGAAGCATAAAAGACTGGGATATAAGAGATAAAGTCACTGTCAAGGGTGAAGTTTCTTATCCAGGTGATTATCTGATAAGCCCAAATGAAACTCTATCATCTGTCATCTCAAGAGCTGGTGGTTTTACAAATGAAAGCTTTATAGACGGTGCTCTTTTCACGAGGGAAAGTATCAAGAAAAAGGAAAGAGAGCAGCTAAATTTTCTTGCAGAAACAATTAGAAGAGATCAGGCGTCAAGATCAATGACAAAAGAATCTGAAGATTTTTCTATTAGCAGCCAAGAAATAGAAGAGAGTATTGCAGCACTCCTTTCAAGCGAAATAATTGGTAGGTTAATTGTTGATCTTCCAAGAATAATGAGCGGTGACTCTTCAGCTGATATTGTTCTTCAAGATGGAGATATCATAGAGATTCCAAAATATACAAATGCAGTTACAGTTGTTGGTGAGGTCAGACGAGCAGGAAGCTTTGTTAGGCAGGAGTCTTTCTCTGTTGATGATTACATAGAACTCGCAGCTGGAATGACCTCAAGAGGTAACAAAAAAGAGATATATATAATAAGAGCAAATGGTTCTGTTGATAAAATGAGTAATCATAGAGAACGACTTCTTACATTTAGCTCTAGCAAGGATAAAATTCTTGCAGGAGATACAATTGTTGTTCCAATCAAATCATCTTATCAAACACCACTAAATGCATACAGAACGATATCGCAAGTGATTTTCCAAAGCATAGCATCAATGGCCGCATTTAGCTCGATATTGAACTAATCACCCTTATGCAAAAAAATTCTGCTATTGAAAAGTACGGTGTAAATGAACTAATCGTTCTTCTTATCACAATTCTATTTACGGGTATTAATGGATTAATTGCCTTTGCTTTGCTTATGGTTTTTTCTGGATTTAATTTTGCAAGAGATCCTAAAAATAAGCATGGGCTGTCTTCCGGTAAATCTAGGCTTGGGGGTGTAGCAATTTTCCTGTCTGTAATTATCGGATGCTGCTCTCATGTACTTTTCAAAGATCACTTAAATCTAGTGTTTCTATTTTCTGAGACTAGTCAAATTTTACTCTCCTCTCTTGTGATTGGTTTAATTGGACTGATCGAAGATTTAAAGCAAAACTTTAGTTCATTTGCAAGATTAGTGACAATGATTATTCTTGTCTGTGTGAGTTTTTATTTATTACCTAATTTAATCCCATCAAAGCTAGATTTATTTGATAACTTCGGCTTGGGTGACTCATATGGGGTCATATTTATCTTTACCGTGATTATGGTAAGCGGCTTCATAAATGCTGGTAACATGGCAGATGGAGCTAATGGATTGCTTACTGTAATTATTTTAGGGTTTTTTATAGTTAGTTATAGTTTAGATAATACAATTTTTAATTTTTCAGTTGTGATCTCACTCTTAGCGTTTGTGATATTTAATGTAAGCACAGGAAGGATTTTTCTTGGTGATTTTGGATCGTATTTTCTCTCAGCTCTTGTAGCATTCAAATCTCTTGAATTTTACTCAAGTAGAGACATCAGTGTATTTTTTCTATCCTCACTGCTGATTTATCCTTGCTTTGAAATCACTCGGTCACTAATAATTAGAACAATAAGAAGCACTTCTGTCCTTAAACCAGACAACAACCATTTGCATAATCATATAAATTCATTTTTACTAAGTTTAGGATACTCAAAGCATCTTTCTAACTCAATGACTGGTTTAGGAATTGCTTTCTCTACAACGGTAATTCCAATTTATTTGTTTTTTTCAGGAGTTCCTGTTAATTCAGATGTCTGGCTAGAAGTATTTATTGTAAAATTTTTATTGCTTTTAACTATTTATATTTATTTTGAAAAAAAGTTCTCAAGGTAGTGCAAATCGTTGCTATAATTCCACTTTATACATCAATATAATTTTGCGAAAGTGGCGGAATTGGTAGACGCGCAGGATTTAGGTTTCTGTGGGGTAACCCGTGAGAGTTCGATTCTCTCCTTTCGCACCATCTAAAAACATTT
>MDTA01220192.1_pt1 | contig 30243 bp, 30 predicted proteins | sample 811151 | NCBI WGS metagenome assembly MDTA01 (sample SAMN05326648, study PRJNA326480) | marine metagenome | isolation source: seawater | place: Indian Ocean: South | collected 2010 | reverse complement strand
TAACTAAAAAAAACATCAAAAATAAATGATACTGATATTTAATGAATTCTTTCAAAAAGAAAATAAACAATATTAAAATTGTTGCTTTTGATTTTGACAATACCCTCGTAGATGAAAGAAAACTTTTAATTAAAAAATGGGAAATTACTTTAAATAATTTTTTGTTCTTAAACAAAAACTTAAAAAAAACATTTTTTAAATTTTATCAACCTGGAAATAATAAAAAAATATTAGATAAAACACTATCAAAACTTAAAATTGACGAAAAAATAAAATATAAAATTTTAAATAAATTTAGAAAATTAAAGATTAAAGAATTTCAAATACCCAAAACACATAAACTGGTCAAACTATTAATCATTAATAAAATTAAAGTTGGTATTATGACAAATGGAATTAAGGATTATCAAATACCAAGAATTAAACAATTATCATTTTACAAACATTTGAATTTTTTTTATTTCGGGGATAAATTTAAAAAACCAAATAAAAAATTTTTTTTGCAATCAAAAGAATTTAAATCTTTGAAAGATCCTTCGAATTTTCTTTACATAGGAAATGATTATAAAAATGATATTGTACCTGCAAAAGAACTTAAGATGGTTGTATGCCTGGTCAATAATTCAATGGTAAAAAAATCTTATAATTTTAAATCAATTAATAATCTTTATAACCATCTAAAGAAGATATTATGAAAAAGGGTTTATTAATCATTGGAGGAGGAATATTACAAGAAAGAACAATATTTTGGTGCAAAAAATTAAACATAAATATTTATTTAGTTGATGGAAATAATAAATGTTACTGTAAAACTAAAGTTAAAAATTTTTATAATATAGATTGTTTTGATATTAAAAGAATTTTGCAGATAGCTAAAAAATTAAAAAAGAATAATAAAATTCATGGAGTTTATACCCAAGGTGCAGATTTTGCTCCAACTGTTTCTTATATATCAAAAAAATTAAATTTTTGTAGTGTTGATTTTAATTCAGCAAAAATTTGTAAAAATAAATTCTTATTAAGGCAAGAGCTAACAAAACATAATCTAAGTGATGTAAGATATTTTAAAATAAAAACTTTAAATGATTTAAAAAATAAAATTTCTAAAATTAAGTTACCAGTCTATTTAAAACCCCTAGATAATTCAGCGTCGCGAGGAGTAATAAAAATTAACAAAATAAGTGAGTATAAAAGTGCATATAATTTTGCAATCAAAAGTTGTATAAAAGAAAAAAGCTTAATCTTAGAAGAAGAGATCAAAGGCAATGAGTTAAGCGTAGATACAATAATTTATAATAAAAATTTTTATCCTTGTGGAATATCAGAAAGAAAATTTTTAAAAAAAAATAAATATGCAGTCCAATATGCATCGATAACTCCTGCAAATTTAAGTATTAAAAAAATTAATGAAACATATTCTCTAATGCAAAAAGCTGCAAAAGCATTAAAGATAGATAACTCTGCATTTAAAGGTGATTTGGTAATTGATAGCAAAGATGGAAAAATAAAAATAATTGAGTTAACACCTCGTCTTTCAGGAGGATTTGACCCCCAATATAGAAAACCAATTAGTTATAAATTAGATTTAATTAAGTATACAATTTTAATTTCTTTGAAAATAAAATTTGATCCTAAAAATCTAGATTTAAAACTTAAAAAATTTTCTTCTACATTTTCTGTATTATTTAAACCTGGATATTTTAAAAATTTTTACAATCTTAAATCATTAAAACAGATAAAGGGTATAAAAAAATATTTTTTATTGTCAAAAAAAGGAGACAAAATAGAGGAATTAAACAACTGTTCACAAAGAAACAATTTTTTTATATGTTTTTCAAAAAGTAAAAAGATGTTGTATAAAATTCATAAAAAAATTAATTCAACTTTAAAAGTAAAATATTTATAGTTTCATGAAAAAATTAATTACAGGTATAAATGGTTTTGGTAGATTTGGCCTACATTTACTAAAATATTGGCTTGAAAGAGAAAAAAATTCTAACTTTACAATAGATTATATTAATGATGAAAATTTAAATATCGATCAAATATTTAGCATTATTACTAATGATAAATATTGCAAATTCCATAAATCAAAATTTTTTAAAGAAAAAAATAAAATAATAATAAAACTTCCTTATGGTAAAGAATACCTAATAGAATTTACAAATAGTAAAGATAGTAACATAACTTGGTTAACTAAAGTTGATTATCTATTAGAGTGTAGTGGCAAAAATACAGATAAAAAATCTTATAAAAAATTTTTAATAAATAAAAAAATAAAGATTTTGATATCTGCTACTTCATGGGATTGTGATCAAACTATTATTTATGGATTTAATCATACAAAAATACAAAATAAATCTAGAGTCCTTTCCTATGGATCTTGTACAGTGAATGCCTATGTACCTTTAGCAGATTGTCTTAACAAAATATATAAAATTTTAGATAGTGATGTAAATGTAATTCACAATATTCAAAACTATAAATTAAAAAATTACAATACATTAACAAGAAAATTTTGTACGCTAGAAAAATCAGGATTGAACCTTCTTAACTTTTTAAATAGTAAGAATTTTAATGTAAATTATACAATAATCCCTTACGATGGAGTTTCGATTATGGATTTCAGATTTAATTTAAAACAAAAAATTAATTCTGAAGCATTTTTAAAGGTGCTAAAAAAAGAAATTAAAAATGGATCCCTTCAAAATATTTATAACACAGTTAAAGTAGACACAGGTCCTGAAGTACATAAGTTTACTACAAGTTCAGCAGTAATTATAGAGTCATCTATTGAAATTAAAAAAAATAATATTTATTTTTCTTCTTATTTTGATAATGAAAATTCTGTAAATCGATATTATGATTTGATTAATTTTATTTCAAAATAGTTTTTATAAAATTAATTTGTGAATCAATGAAATGCTATTTTTTTTATTCAACTTTTTTTTGATAAAGACAAAGCCTGAATTCTCTAAAATTCTAATATGATTCTTCCTTATAGAATATGTTTCAGAGTAAAGTGTTTTTAAATTTAATTTTTTTTTAGCAATATTTTTAACTAATCTTAAAAAAATAGAAAAAACCTCTTTATGTTTTTTTTTAAAATTACTGACCTCAGAAATTGATAAATAAGAAATTTCTGCAGTTTTTTTTATCCAATTTATATTTACATAACCTCCATAGCCAATAAATTTTTTTTTATAAAAATAACAAAATATTACTAAATTTGGTTTTTTTTTAAGAGTAGATGATTTAACTTTTGAGAAAAAATAATCATATTGACTCTTTGTATCAATTTTTTTTGATTGCCTTAATATTTTTATATTGTCATTTCTTAAAATTTTAATTTTATTTATATGAGAAAATTCTATTGCTTTTAAAAGATAATTATTGCTTTTTTCTTTTTTTAAATCTAATAGGCTATAGGTAAACATTTTTAGTCATGAAAATCATATTGAATAATAATTATATTACCCGTAATTCCAAGCCTTTTTTAATTGCAGAAATATCAGCGAACCATAATGGAAACTTAAAGACAGCTAAAAAGTTAATCCTAACAGCAAAAAAAAATGGAGCTGATGCAGTAAAACTTCAAACATATGAAGAGAAGACAATGACAATAAAGTCAAATTCTAAAAGTTTTAGAATTAAAGATGGTTTATGGAAAGGTTATAATATGTGGAGCTTATTTAAAAAAGCAAAAACCCCTTATAAATGGCACAAAGAACTTTTTTCATATGCAAGAAAATGTAAGATTACTTGTTTCAGCACCCCTTTTGATGAAACCGCTGTAGATTTATTAGAGAAACTAAATTGCCCTTTTTATAAAATAGCTTCCTATGAAATGGACTGTTTGCCATTATTAAAGAAAATAGCAGAAACACGTAAACCAGTAATTATCTCAACTGGTATGGCTAATTTAAAACAAATTAAACATTCAATTAAATTTTTAGAAAAGAATGGTGCAAAAAAAATTATTATTCTTTATTGTGTTACTGCATATCCTGCAAAAATAGAAGATTTCAATTTAAAAAATATAGAGATTTTAAAAAAAACTTTTAAATATCCAATAGGGTTTTCAGATCATTCTACGAATATGCACATTGCAACTTCAGCTGTTTGTATGGGGGCAAATGTTTTTGAAAAACATATAGCTTATGAAAATCAAAAAAAAGGTTTTGATATTAAATTTTCCATTAAAGGAAAAGAAATAAATCATTATAAGAAAAATTTAATTGATGCTTGGAAGATAACAAAAAATAACTATTTTTATAGATCAAAAAGCGAACTCGAAAACATTAAAGACAAGAGATCAATTTTTTGTATTAAGAAAATAAAAAAAAATGAAAAATTTACAAAAAACAATATTTTATGTTTAAGACCAAACTTAGGTTTAAACGTAAAGTATTACTATAATCTTTTAAATAAAAAGTCGAAATTTAATATAAATATAGGTCCAATTAAAAAATCTCAAGTTTTTGACTTAATAAAATAATTAAATAATTTTTTTGCTTTTAAAAAATCTTCTTTTGTATCTATGTCAATAAAAGAATCTTTAGTGATATGATATTTTACTTTTGAATTAAAAATATTTTTGCCGTTTAAAAAAAAATTTTTCTTACCAAAATAGATCTGCCCAGAATCATGATAGCTTTCATTAAAACTCTGTGTATTCATAAAGAATTTCTTATTATCTTTAGCTATTAATTTACCTTTTATTAAAGATAAAGCACGTTCAATTGGATGATCATATCTTTTTAAAATAATGAAAAAATCACTCTTACTTTTTTTAAAAGAATTAAAAAAGTTTTTTATATGATTTTTATTTAAAAAAATTGACGTAGGAAAAATAAAACAAACCAAATCATAATCATATTTAATTTTTAATTTTTTTAAAGCATCAACAATAACTTTTTGAACTGGTGTTTTGCTGTCTGATAATTTTTTACTTCTTAAAAAAGGTACTTTTGCACCATTTTTTTCTGCAATTTGTTTGATTCTTTTTGAATCGGTGGTGACAAAGATTTCCTTAAAACAATTGCTTTTTTTCACATTGTTAATCACATACGAAATCATTGGTTTGCCGTTGATTTTTTTTATATTTTTTAAAGGTATCCTTTTACTGCCTGATCTCGCTGGAATAATACAAATGGCTTTTTTTTTCATTTTAAACGGTTACAATTAAATACGTTATTTTATTATAATTGATAAGAAAAAATCAATTAAATTTAAATTAAGTTAGATAAATACTTAATATTGTTTATATAAGCATAGATTCATATGGGTATAAAAGAAGAATATTTTAAAAAAAGAAACGCATCATTAAAAAATGAAAATAGAGCATATGCTGCAAAGAGAGAAATAGAAACTATTCAGTTCATACTAAAAGAATTTTTTAATTTTGAACTCACCAAAGGATCACATGTATTAGACCTTGGATCAGGAGATAGGTTTTTAAAGGATCAATTGGAGGAGAAAGGAATTGTATATAAAGATTATGATATTAACGATTTAGATTTTGAAGTTGATAAGTTTAATGACGAGGACGACAAATTTGATTTAATTATCAGTCTTGCTGTAATAGAGCATATAAAAAACCCAGGTTTATTCTTAAGTGAATGCAAAAGAGTTCTAAAAAATGATTCTTGTTTATATCTTTCTACACCTAATTGGAAATATAGTAGAGACACTTTTTGGAATGACCCCACTCATGTAAAACCTTACACAGAAACATCTTTAAAAAATATCTTATTATCAGAAGGTTTTAGAGATGTTGAAATTTTGCCAAATTTGAGATGTAAGTCTAGGTGGTGGTATGAAGGTAGATTTAGATTTTTTAAAGCATATTATCTTTTACCTTTCAAAGGTGATACAAAGTTTGTTCCAGATTTTCTTAAAGGAAAATCTAGTGGATTGTTTGCTATTGGAAAAAAATGAATAAATAAGATCTTGATGATTAATAATTTATTAAAAAAATATCCTAAAATTAAAAAAATTAATTATAGATTTAATAATTTTGTAAATTCTCATGAAAATAGACTTTCAAACTTTAGCTCAGAAAAAAATAGAAATTTTTTTCAAATTAAACAAAAAAAATAATATATGTGTGGAATTGCCGGATTTATTGGAAAAAAAAAAGATTTACCATCTAAAAAAAAATTAAAAAATTGTAAAAATTTGATGGAAATAAGAGGTCCTGATGGTTTCAATTTTAAAACAATCGAAAACAAATATCATTCCTCATTAATTTTACATTCAAGACTAGCAATTATTGATCCCAAATATAGATCAAGCCAACCAATGGAGGATAATGATGGAATATTAGCATTTAATGGTATGATTTATAATTATTTAGAATTAAAAAAAAAATTATCAAAAAGAAAAATAAAATTTTTAACAAAATCCGATACAGAAGTTTTATTAAAAATACTTAATTTATATGGTATCGATGGATTAAATATAATTGAAGGTATGTGGTCGTTTTTTTATTATAATAAAAAAAATAAAAAAATTATTTTATCAAGAGATTTTTTTGGTGAAAAACCTTTGTATTATACAATAAATAAGAAAAATATAATTTTTGGTTCAAATATTAATTATATTAAAGAACTTTCATATAGCAAATTTGATTTAGACGATGAGATGGTAAATAAGTCTCTAAATTTTGGATACAAAACATTTTACAGTAATAGCAAAACTTTATTTAAAAATATTAAATGCTTGATGCCAGGTCAGAGTTTAATAATAGACAAAAATAAAATTATAAATATAAAAAATAATTCTACCTCAAATATAAAGATTAATAATGTCAATTATTCTAATACAAAAAGAAAAATCAAATCAAATTTAATAGAAAATTTTAAAAAAGTAGTTAGATCCGATTTTCCTGTTGCATGTCTTTTGAGTGGTGGAATTGATTCAAATTTAGTTGCTTCATTTGCAAAAAAATTTGTGAATAATAAGTTTGAATGTTTTTCAATTAAAAATAATGACAAATTTTATAATGAAAATAATCAAATAAATAAAGCAATTAAAAAATTGTCTATCAAACATAATTTTATTAATTATGATAAAAAAAAATCTTTAAAAAATTTAAAAGATATAATTAAAAAAACATCTTCAGTTGTACCCTCTGCCACGTGGTTATTGTATGGTCAAATTTTAAAAAAGATAAAAAATAAAGGCTTCAAAGTTGTTTTGGGCGGTGCAGGCGGAGATGAGTTTTTCGCAGGATATTATATTCACCATTTATTCTATTTGAAAAGTATAAAAAATAAAAAAAAATTTGAAGATTACTATAAAGTTTGGTCTAAAAATATTAAGCCATTAATAAGATCAAAATTTTTAAATGACTATAAATTTTTCCTTAGAAATTCGTCTATTACAAACAGTAATTTAACTCCTTTCTTAGAAAATAAAATTTTCATAAGGAAAAAATTGAATTATAAAATAAGATATAAGAATTTTTTAAAAGACGAATTAAAAAATTTTTTATTTCATGAAATTTTTTACTCTTCCTTACCAGCCCAATTAAATCCTGCTGATAACATTTCTATGTATTATGGTATTGAGCACAGGTCACCTATTTTAAATCAAAATTTATTGAAATTGACATTGTCATCTCAAAACGAATATCTTTTAAAAGATGGATACGGTAAATTTATATTGAGGGATATACTCTCAGAGTTTTCTCATAAGGATATAGCCTGGTCAAAGAATAAAATTGGTTTTTATAGTGATTTCAAAAATATATTTGATGTTAAGGATAAAGTATTTAGAAGAGAATTATTCAAAAGTAAAAGAATTAATAAATTCTTAAATAAAGAGAGAATAATAAAATTATTAAATAGTAAAAAAAGATTGTCAAATTCACAATCCCATTTTATTTTTTCAGTCTTGAACTTAAGCATATTAGATAACTGTTATGGAACATAATAAAATTCTTATAATAGTTAGAAGAGGTGTGGCCGAGATTGAGTGGATAATGCCAGTTTTAAATTCTATGCATTTGAGAAACGATATCTATTTGATTTATCTAACAAAAAAATCATATTTAAATTGTTTAAATTCAAGTTTTTATATTTCTTATAGTAAAATTTTAAAAAATTTTTTTGTTATGAATTATAACTTCAATTTCTTTGCTAGGTTATTTCTTAAGATTTCAAAGGGAAATATTAAAGATTTTTTTTTTAACAAATTTTATGATGTGGAGAAAATTAAAAAAAAACTTCAATTGTCCACAAAAGATAAATTTAATTTAGTAATCACAGAATTTGGAAATAACAGTGAATGGATTAATAAATTTCGTGATGATGATGGATCAAAAATAATAAAAGTTCCCAGTACTCCTTCATCATATGTTAATTATATCAATAAAAAAGTAAAAAAAATTAATTGTGATTACTTAATAGTAAATACACATAAAGACCTCAAATATTGGTCAAGGTTTGTTGATAAAAATAAAATTCGTTATTTTGGAGTACCTTTCTTTAATAAAAAAATTAAAAAAAAAGTTATTAAACAAAATAATCCAATAAAAGTTTTATTTGCTTATAGTTCGTATTTTGGAATAGCAAAAAAAGATGATTTTGAAAATCTTAAAAAACAACTTATTGAAATAATCAAGTTTTTGTCTGAAATGAAAAATATTGAAGTTTCTATTAAAGTTCACCCTCATAAAAATGATCCTTATTATCTTAATATTATTAATGAAAATCTTAAAAATTATAAAATTTATGAAAATGAAAATTTATCTAAATTAGTTGAAATTAACGATCTAGTAATTACAAACTATGAATCAGCCCCAGCAATTTATTCAGCTTTTTTTAAAAAACCAGGAATTGAAATTTGGAAAGCATCAAAATTCATATATGATAATAATTTTTCAAAATCAAATAATGACAATTTAGGCATAGTAGTGTCGAGTAGAAATATTAAAGAATTTAAAAAAAATTTCTATTTAGCAATTGATAGTTTAAAGGGAAAAAAAAATATTTTTGATCAAAAATACAAAAATTTTGAAAACTTATATATGAAAAAAAAAAATACGATAAATAAAATAACTAATTTTTTAAATAATTTAAATGATTAAATATTATAAAACATTTTTAAATCAAAAAGAAAAAAAATATTTTTTTACGATAATTTTTCTGTTTATCATATTAAGTTTTGCAGAAATTATTTCTTTAAGCTTAATAATACCAATATTAGAAATTATTGTTAATGGAGAAAAGGAAAGCTTTACAAGTAAATTTTTATTAGCAAAAAATTTTGAGTTAAATTTAAGATCTGTTTTAACCTTATTTGTAATATCAATTCTCTTGAAGAATATTTTTTTAATTTTCGTCCAATTTATAAACGCAAAATTTATTATTGAATTAGCTAACAAGATTCAATTTTTGTTAATTAAGAATTATTTCGATAAAAGTTTAATTGAAAAAAATAAAGAACACACCTCTAAAACTATGAGAAATATTAATTCAGAAGCAAATTTATTTTCAAGTAGTTTGGTTGGTCCAATTATGAGCAATATATCACAATCGATTTTGATTTTATTCATATTTTTTTTTCTTATTGTGTTCAACTTTAAAGTAACAATTATAGTTACTTCTTTAATTTTGATTACTGGTTTTTTGATTAATTTTGTGACTAACAAAAAATTAAAAAAATATGGTCATCAAAGAGTTTTGTTATCTGAAAAATTTTTCAGAATCCTAAAAAATAGTTTTGACTTTGCAAAGGAAATAAAGATTTTAAAACTTATGGATTATTTTTCAAATGAGTTTAAAAAAAATCTAATTTTACAAAAAAATATTGGTATTAAACGATCAATATTAGGACAATTACCAAAAACTTTTTTTGAGATTGTATTTGCATTATTTCTAGTAACTTATATTTTTTTTAATACACAAACACAAAATCCAAATTTAGTTGTTGAAATTGGAGTATACATAGCGTGTATTTTTAGATTAATGCCATCCATAAATAACTTTTTTATGAATTACCAAAAAATAAAATATTCAAAAAATTCATATGATAATTTAAAGTTTTTATTCGAAAAAAAAGTTTCTTTCGACACTCATAAAATTCCTACATTTAAAGATAAAATATTAATAAAAGATCTATGTTTTCGTTACGATAGTAAAAACGAAATTCTTATTAATATAAATTTAGAAATAAAAAAGAATTCTAAAATTGGAATTATGGGAGCTTCTGGGTCAGGGAAAACAACATTGATCAATTTAATTATGGGTTTAATTAAACCAACACAAGGCCAGATCTTAGTTGATGGAAAAGAAAATATTTTTAGTAACGACAGATGGTTGGAAAATATATCATATGTTCCTCAAAATATTGTAATATTGGATGATAGTATAAAAAATAATATTACTTTATTTGATACTTTCAAAGAGTTTGATCAGAATGAATATGAGAGAGTAATTGAACTCACTCAGCTTTCAGAGGTCGAAAAAAAATTTTCCAAAAGAGATTACAGCAATGTCGGGGAAAATGGTTCCAAGATTTCTTTTGGTGAAAAACAAAGAATTGGATTAGCAAGAGCTATTTACCGTAAATCATCTTTGCTAATTTTAGATGAACCGACAAATTTTTTAGATAAAGACACTACTAGTTTGTTTATAGAAACATTAGAAAAACATTTTCAAGATAAAACAATTATTTTCTTATCACATGATAAGAGTGTTCTTAGAATTTGCGAAAAAATTTATAAGATAAACAATGGAAACTTATCAATTTTATCATAATTAATTTTTTAGAATAAAATTTATATTAATTGATTTTCTTATATAATTTTCATTTATATCTTGTTTTTCTACAAAGTGCCAAGATTTGTTATTTCTAATAAACCCAAAAATAGTATTTTTTATAAAAGGTGTTTTATATAATACACTAGTTGACTTATCGTTTAATAAATTTTCTGAATCATCAACATGTGTGTTTGAATAATTTTTTTTTTCAGAAGATAAAAACGACGTACCATAACTTGTTTCATTATTGCCCTCTGGAAAATAAAGCATAAGAGTGAATATTTTTTTTATACTATCAGTGTGAGGAACTATTCCTCCATTATTTTTTATGTAAGAATACTCAATATTTGCAAAAAAATTAGATCTAAGAAAATTATAGTTTGTGTCAGTTTTATTTGTCAATTTATATGGTCTAAGATATTTTATTGCTCTTATAGGATCATCTAGATTTGATTTAATGATTTCATAATAAAGTTTATTCAGAATATTAATGTAAAAATTTTTATTAATTATCAAATCATGGAATTTTTTTACAAATTTATTTGAATTATAAAAGTTTTTATAAAGATCTTTATTTACGCCGTCTGATGTAATCCCAAATTTTCCATCTTTGTTAATTTTATTTAAAAATATAGCTTCATCAATTTGAGGAAAATTTTTTTTCATATTATCGTAAAAATTATCGTCTAAAAAATTTTCAATTTTAAATATGTAAATTGGTTTTTTTATGATTGGTTCGATTTTAGTATTAGTCATAAATTAAAGTTTTATTTTGATAAAATATAATATAGATAATCATACAAATGAAAAATATTATTGCAATACAAACTGCAAGAGCCAATAGTATATCAATAAAAAAAAAAAATCTTATTAAAGTTAATGGTATTCCTATTTTTCTCAGAAGTATATTGGCTGCTAAAAAATGTAAACTTATCAAAGATGTTTATTGCTCAACTGATGACAAATACATCATTGGAAATAGCACTAAATTTAATTATAAAGTCATTAAAAGACCAAAGAGATTAGCAGGATCTAATTCAAGTCATCTAGAAGTAATGCAACATGCAATAAAAACAATAGAAAAAAAAAAAAAATTTAAAATTGATATAATTGTTATGTTACTTGGTAACTCAGTTGGACCAAGTGCAAAGTCATTAGAAGAGGCAATAAAGAAATTGAAGCAGAATGATTGTGTTGCTTCTGTGAGTAAGTTTAATATGTTTAATCCTTTAAGGGCTTTAAAATTAAAAAAAAATAAACTTAAAACATTTATTCCACAGGAAAAAATTTCAAATAAAAAAAATTTAAATGAAAAAAATGTTTTAGGTGATATTTTTTTTTGTAATGGAAATTTTTGGATATGTAAAAGAAAAAATTTTTTTCAAAAAAAAAAATCAAAACCCTTACCATGGATGGGAAAAAAAATTATTCCGTATAAACAACGTACATTTCTTGAGCTAGATAACAGTTGGCAAATTGATTACGTAAAAAATTCTTATAAAATTTCTCAGAGAAGCATAAAATAACTCAAAAAAATGAATTCAAATCAAAATTTATTAAGACTTCTTTCTTTTGAATTAAAAAAAATAAGTACTTTTAATCCTATTGGATCTTTAAAAAAAAATAAAATTAGTATCAACTATATTAGAATTACTAAAAAATTAGATAAAAATAAAGATAAGAAAATTTTGATTATTAGAAGTGGAGGTATAGGCGATGTTGTGATGACTATACCTGCAATTAAAAGTTTAAGATTAAAATATCCAAAGGCAAATATTTCTTTTTTAACTTATGATTATAACATAAGTTTCTTAAAAAAAATAAATCTCATTGACAGTGTTTACGACGTAAAAAATGTTTTAAAAGAAAATTTTTTTCTCAGCAAACATTATGATTTAGTTGTTAATTTAGATAATTCAATATTAAGCTCCTTAATAGTAAAGATTGTCTCTAGTAAAGACAAAAAAGGATTAATTTATAAAAAAAAAAATATTTTTGAAACATCAACAAAATCAGCAATTTTTCTAAATAAACTCTATACAAATAAGTCATTTAGAAAAAAAAATAAAATTCATATTTCACAAATATTTTGTGAAATAATAGGTGTAAAATTTGTGAATATAAATATTTTAAGTGATATTAGAAATTCTAGTTATAAAGATATTTTAAAGATAAAATCCCTTTTTAAAAAATTTGACGAAAATAAAAAAATCATAGCAGTTCATCCAGGAAGTAATTGGAATTCTAAAATTTTAAATTATAAAACCTATTCAAAAATTGTTAATTTTCTAATAAGTAAAGACTGTAATATAATTATTCTTGGAGGTAGCAAAGAAATAATTATTGAAAAAAAAATTTCAAAATTAATTTCAAATAAAAAAAATTATTTAAATTTAGTTAATAAGTACCAGTTAGACTTACTCCCATTAATTTTAAAAAGAAGTAGCCTTTTAATTACTAATGATACTGGAACTATGCATTTTACATATTTTTCAAATACAAAAGCTGTTATTTTTTTTGGGCCAACTTCTCCAAAAGAAAGTGGATCAATGTATAAAAATTGCATAAATATTTTAAGTAATAAAAAATCTGCTCCATGTTTTTCATATAAATGTTCATGTTTTAAAAAAAATTCATCAAATAAATGTATTGATACTATTAATATAGATAAGGTTTTAAAATTGATTTATAGACAAATATAATATGAATTTGAGAAAAAAAATAAAATTTAAAAAATTAACAGAAATTTTGATTAAAATTTTTGTAAAAAGCGGTTTTTCTAAGAAAAATTCATTGATAATTGCAAAAGTTTTAGTGCTTTCAGAATTTTTTGGAATTAAAACTCATGGTTTAAATCGTTTAAATGCTTATCTGGAACTAATAAGATCCCAGAGAGTTAATACCAAACCAAAATTAAAAATTACAAAAGATAGATATGCTATTACATGTATAAATTCTGATAATAGCTTTGGCATGATATCCGGGGACTATGCAATGAAACTTGCTGTAAAAAAATCTAAGAAATATGGAATTGCTTGCTCTGCTGTATCTAATAGTAATCACTTTGGTATAGCTGGATATTACTCGTCTTTAGCAGCTAAAGAAAATTGTATTGGAATATCGATGACAAATACTTCTGCATGTGTTTCTGTTACGCGAGGCAAAGAGCGTATGTTTGGAACTAATCCAATAGCAATTGCAATACCAATTGATGGAAAAAAAATTTTTCTATCTGATTTTTCAACATCAGTAGTCTCATATGGTAAAATTGAAAATGCCATAAAGCTTAAAAAAAAAATTCCCAAAAGCTGGGCTCTGGATAGTTTAGGCAGAGAAACCAACAACCCAAACGCTGTGAATAACGGTGGAACTTTACTTCCTTTAGGATCAAATGAACAAAATGGAAGTTACAAAGGATATTCTCTTGCATCTTTTGTCGATGTAATGTGCGGTCCGCTGGCAAACTCAGCTTTTTTAAATCTTGTACCATATTTTGTAGCAATTAGTGATCATATTAAATCTAAAGATAATCGAATATCCTCAAAAGGTTCTGGTCATTTTTTTATTTCAATAAACATAAATTTTTTCAGAGACTTTAAAGAGTTTAAAAGAGATATGATAAAATTTGTTGACATAATCAAAAAATCTAAAAAATCTAGCAAAAAAGAAATACTTATTCCTGGTGAGAAAGAATTTAATTTTTATGATAAACATAAAAAAGACGGGATATTATTAGATAAAAATCAGCAAAAAAATTTAAAAAAAATTTTCTGTGAGTTAAAAATTTAGGTATTTCTTTATGATAATGAACAGTTCCAAAAATTTAAAATGTATTTGGAATTGTAAATGTAAACTTGGCGAAAGTGTAATTTGGGTAAGAGAACATAATTCAATATATTTTACGGATATAAAAAAAAAAATTATATTAAAATATAATATAAAAACAAAAAAGAAGAAAAAATATAAGTTTGATAAACAAATTGGATTTATTGCATTTATCAAAAAAGATTTATTTATTTTAGGAATGGAAAGAGAGTTAAGGATTGTTAATTTAAAAAATAAAAAAATAATTAGATCTATGTTAATTGAAGAAAAAAAACCAGATAACAGAATTAATGACGGTAAAACTGATCCAAAAGGAAATATTTGGTTTGGTACAATGGATGACAGTGAAAGAAATATTTTTAATGGTTCATTATATGTTTTGAGTAAAAATTTTGAACTTTTGAGAGTTGATAAAAATTATATTATAACTAATGGTCCAGCATTTTTGAATGATAAAGTTTTTTATCACAATGATAGTAGGAAAAGAATAATATACAAAATATATGTAAATAAAGGTTTTAAAAAGATTAAAAAAAAAATTTTTTTGAAATTTTCCAAAAAAGATGGAAATCCTGACGGCATGACAGTAGATAACAAAGGAAATTTATTTGTTGCTTTTTTTGGTGGTGGAAATGTTTCGGTGTTTAATCGTAAAGGAATTTTAACTAACAAGATAATATTACCAGTAAAAAATATCACAAGTTGCACTTTTGCTGGTGACAAGAACAATGAGCTTTATATTACATCAGCACGATTATTTTTGACTAAAAATGAGTTGAGAAAATCTAAATTATCTGGATCTTTGTTTAAAATAAGATTAAAAAATAGAGGAAAAAATACTAAAAATTATTGTTATACTAAAATATAAAATAAAAACTAATATTAATGAAAAATATTTTAATTACAGGGGCAGCAAATGGTATTGGTTTAGAGATTGTTAAGATTTTTTTAAAAGACAAAGTAAATTTATTTTTAGTTGACAAAAATATCGATGAATTAAAAAAGGAAAAAAATTTAAATAATAAAAAAAAAAAAGCAAACTTAAAAATAATTGAGTGCGATATAGGTTCATTTTCAAATTTGAATAACTTAGAAAAAAATCATTTAAAAAATATTAATCGAATTGATGTATTAATAAATAATGCTGGAGTAGACAGTTTTCAAAGATTCGAGAATGTAAAAGAAAGCACATTTGACTATTTGAACAATATTAACGGCAAAGGTTCTTTTTTTTTGACACAAAAATTATTCTCAAAATTAAAAAAATCAAAATCTGCATCAATTATATTTATATCTTCTTTAAACGCATTAATAGGGAATACAAATCATTCAGCTTATACTTATTCAAAAGGTGGAATTACTTCACTAACAAGAGCATTAGCAGTAGAATTAGGTAAATATAATATAAGAGTAAATTCAGTTTGTCCTGGTAGTATTAAAACAAAAATGCTTAATAGAGCAATTAAAACAGGATTCGAAAAACCTGTTTATCAGTTAAAAAAACTATATCCTTTAAAAAGAATTGGAGATCCTGATGAGGTAGCAGAATTAGTGTATTTCTTGTCTAGCGATAAATCACGATTTATAACAGGAACAATAATACCAATTGACGGTGGATTGAGCGCTAAATAATTACTTAAGTAAAGTCTTTTTTATTAATTTTTTCCAATTTTTGTCATAATTGAGTGCTTTATCGTCAATCAATAAATCGAAAGAAGGTTTTGTCATAAAAAGTTTATGAAATTTAACATTCCATTTTTTAAGTTGATTAAAAGTCTCTTTGTATTTTAATTTGTTTACAAGTTTTATGTTATCATTATATGTTCCCATGTATCTTGCAGTCAAAATTTTTATAGTAAAACCTCTGTCATATAGTTCATTGATCAACTTTATAGATGATAAAACTGGTTTGGCATTTTTATATTTTTTGCTTTTTTTACAAATTACGTTATCTATATCAAAACATATTATTTTCTTTTTCATTTTAAATAATGTACAAATAAATTATGCCTAGTTTTAGCACTCTTAATAATAATATATATAATTTAAATCAAGCTTTAAGTCATTTACGAAAAGACGAAAAAAAAATTCTAGAAATCATACAAAGAGTAAAAAATACTATAAAAAAGAAAAAAAAAATATTTATATGTGGAAATGGAGGCTCATATGCTGATGCAGAACATATCGCAACAGAATTTGTAGTAAGATTTCAAAAAAAAATTTCTAGAAAATCAATTCCAATGATAAATCTTGGGTTAAATGCTCCTAATTTAACAGCATGTTCTAATGATTTGAATTTTAAATATGTATTTTCAAGACCTCTTGAGGGCCTGGGGTCTAAAGGAGATATTTTATTTGTTTTATCTACTTCAGGTAATTCAAAAAACATAATAGAGGTATTAAAAAAAGCAAAAAGTATGAATATTCATTCAATAGGTTTTTTAGGATTCAAAGGTGGAAAAGCAAAAAATTTGTGCAATTCTAAAATAATAATTGATAGTGAAAATGTTGCAAGAATTCAAGAATGTCATAAGTTTTTAGGTCATACAATTATTGAATGCGTTGAAAAAAATTTTTCAAATGAATAAATTTAATATTTTGGTTATTGGAGATGTGATGTTGGATCATTATAGTAATCATACTCCCAACAGAGTATCTCCAGAGGCGCCAGTAATGATTCTTGATTATCAATCTTCAGAATACAGACTTGGTGCAGCAGCGAATGTAGCAACAAATTTAAAGAGATTGGGGTCGAATCCAATTTTGATATCAAGGTTCTATAAATCAAATACAATAAATAATAAAATTTTTATAAATTTGCTGAAAAAAGAAAAAATTGACACAAATTTTTTTTATCAAAATGAAGGAGAAGTTACTTTAAAAACGAGAGTGACATCAAATAACAACCAAATACTGAGAATTGATAAAAACGATTATATAAAAGAAGATTATTCAGAAAAAATATTTAAATATATTAAAAAAAAAATTAAAAGCTTAGATGCAATAATTATTTCTGATTATCAAAAAGGTTTTGTAAAAAATTTAGGTAAATCTATTAAACTTTCAAGAGAAAACAATGTGCCAATCTTTGTAGATTCTAAAGGAAATAAATATGAAAATTTTAAAAATAGTTTTTGTATAAAACCTAATCTTAAAGAATTTGAGAATATTGTAGGTAAGATAATAAGCAAAAAGGACTTATTAAAAAAAACCAAAAAATTAATTAACGAATTAAATATTAGATTTTTATTACTAACTATGGGTGAAAAGGGGATCTATCTTTTTGAAAAAAATAATAAAAATTTTGAAAAAAGTCAAAATTATGGAGCAGAAGTTTCAGATGTTACTGGAGCCGGAGATACAGTAATATCGTCGTTTTGTGTAAATTATTTACGAACAAAAAATAAAGTTTCATCTTTAAATGTTGCAGCGAAAGCTGCATCAATTTCAGTTAGTAAGTATGGTACGTACCCAGTTTCATATAATGAAATATTTGAAGAAGATGGAAAGACGCAAGAAGAGAAAAATTTAGATGAGGTTATCAAAAATCTTAAAAATCAAAAAAAAAAAATTGTTATGACAAATGGGTGTTATGATATTATTCACCCAGGTCACATAAAATTTTTAGAAGAAGCTAAAAAACTTGGTGATATTTTAATTGTTGCTTTAAATTCAGATGAATCAGTCAAGATGAATAAAGGGCCAAATAGGCCAATTAATGATGAAAATAGTAGAGAGCAAATTTTAAAATCAATTAGAGCAGTAGATATTGTTGTCAAGTTTAATGAAAGGACTCCTTTAAGGATAATTAAAAAAATAAAACCAAATTTTTTAGTCAAAGGAGGTGATTATAACAAGATTAAAATTGTAGGTGAAGATTTTGTAAAAAAATATGGAGGAAAAGTATTAAAATTGGATTATTATAAAAACTACTCTACTACCAACCTAATTAAAAAGATTAAGTTTAAATGATAGCTATTACAGGGGCCCTTGGTTTTATCGGATCTAATCTTGTAAAAAAACTTAATTCTATTGGAATAACAAATATTTTGATTATAGACAAAAAAAAAATTTCAAAACGAATAAAGAAAGATTTTAAATTTAAGAAATATTACGATTACAAAAAATTTATAAAAGTTTTAAATTCTCGTAAGTTAAATATTAAAACTATTTTCCATATGGGTGCAAATACAAATACGCAAGATTGGAATACGGAAAAAATTTTATCAGAAAATTATTTTTATTCTAAAAATTTATTAGACATTTGTATAAAAAAAAAAATAAACTTAATTTACGCTTCATCAGCATCAATTTATGGTAATTCAGAATTTTTTTCTGAAAATTTTGAAAATGAATTTCCACTAAATCCATATGCATATTCCAAGTTTTTATTTGATCAAAATGTAAGAAATGTATTATTAAAAAGAAAGATTAAAATAAAAATTGTTGGTTTTAGATATTTTAATGTTTTTGGACCTGGAGAGGAAAATAAAGGAAACATGTCTAGTCCCATTTTTAAATTTTTTAATCAAGCAAAAAAAAATTCTGAAATTAAAATTTTTAATAATGAAGGAAAGTTTAGTTTTAAAAGTTATCAAAGAGATTTTATAAGCATTTATGATGTAGTCAATATTTGTAATTGGTTCATGAAAAAAAAAAAAAATAAAGAACGGTATTTATAACGTTGGGACTTCAAAATCAGTTTCTTTTTATAAAATCTCTTTAATGATAAAAAAATATTTTTTACTAAAAAATAAAAAGATCAAAATTAAAAAGATAAAATTTCCTAAGCAATTAAAAAATGCGTATCAATTTTATACATGTAGTAATAACAAAAAATTAAATGATACTGGATATAATTTAAAATTTACTAAATTTGAAAAAGCTTGCAATGATTACTTAGATCATCTTTACTATAAAAATAAAAAAAATTAATCTTGAAAAACAAAATTTTATTATTTGGATTTACTGCATCAGGAAAAACTCAATTTAATAAGTTAGTTGATGGTCATAGTAAGATATCAGTTGTAGAGAGGCATGACAAAATTTTAAATCCTCTAATAAGCATCTACAATGATTATAATAATTTTGGAAAGAAAATACTTAAAAAATCTTATACCGCAGAAGCTGGTTTAAATTTAGATGAATCAATTACAGAAAAAAACAAATTAAAATACAAGAGCAAAAATATTGAAATAAATCTTAATATTTTGCTTTTAAGACTTATGTTAGAAGAAACTGGATATAATTTAACAGAGTACTGGTCTTTTTTAAATAAAGCTGAACTTGCCGCTGCATCTAAAAATTTAAATGATAATTTTGATTTTCAATTCAACTTTGATTTATATGAGAATTATTGGAAAAAAAATTTATTTAAAAATTCTAAAAATGTTTCACCTGAGGAATTTAATGATATTTTTTTAGAGGCCTATATTCAGGGAAAAGGTGAAAATTTAAAAGAAAATCTTTTATTTCAATCACCAAATACCATGGATGCAATTGATTTTATTTTAAAAGAAAATTTTAATACTAAAGTAATTTTTTTAAGAAGATCTTTGGAGGGCACAATTAAATCAAGAGCTTTAAGGCAAATGTACTTTTCAAAATATTTAAATGAAAAAACTAAGTTTGATAATAAAATAAAAAATAGTATTGATTATCACATTTCAGCTGTTCTTAATTCTTCTTACATAGAAAGATTAAAAATAGCACATAAAAAAATGGAAGATTTGAAAGAAAAATATGATAAGAAATTTTTAATTATCAAAACTGAAGATCTGATTTTAAGTCCAAAGAAAACCATAAAGTCAGTTTTTAAATGGTTAGAACTTGAAGAAGAAGATATAATATTTAAACCAACATACAAAGGCATTAAAACAGAGAGTAACGATTATGGAAGAATACAAGATGATGAGCTGGAATTAAAGATGTCAACTTATAATTTTCTTAAGTTTAGGATAGATAATAACAATTTATCAATATTATTTGGTTGTAATGAAAAAATTAAAACCTTTATTAAAATAATTAAATTTTATTATTTCAAATATTTTAAATTTTAAAAAAAATGAAAAAAATATTATTTTTACCATTTTATGTATTTTATAAAATTATTTTGATTTATTCAAAAATACTCAAGTTTTTCGGTTTTAATGATTATCTGAAATATTCTAACTTATTCTTAAATCATATTTTTCAATTAACAAATTCTATAAAAATTAATAATAAGAAAAGTTTTAATATGACTTTACATACACCAGAGTTAAGAACTTTAGGTAGATTAAATTCTATTTTTACCAAATCACCTATAACAATGAATTGGCTTAATAAACTAGATAATGAAACTATTTTGTACGACTTTGGGAGTAATATAGGGCTTTATTCTATATATCATTGTATTTTAAATGATGGATATAGTTATTCATTTGAGGCACATCATCTAAATTTATTCAATCAAATACAGAATATTAATAAAAATAATTTGCAAAATAAAATTAAAATAATACCTAACTTTTTTTCCTCAAATACTAAAATAGATAATGTCAAATTAAAAAAAAATACAAATTTTGGATCATCTGATTTAAGAAGTGAAGAATTGCAAAATCAGAATGAATATAATTATAAAAGTTTGTTTTTAAAATTAGATGACTTATTAGATCAACGTTTGATACAAATTCCTGATTATATTAAAATAGATGTAGATGGACATGAAATGGAAGTTTTGAAAGGTATGGAAAAAGTTTTTGAAAATCAAAAATTAAAATCAGTCATAATAGAAGTTGAAAAAAATAATAGGAAAGAAATTGATTCCTTTTTCAAAAAAAATAATTTTTATCAAAATATGGATATGTTTTCTGAAAATGATAATAATTTAATTTACGAAAGAAAAATAATTGTATGAATAAGATAAAAAATTCTGAAATTATTTGTATAATCCCAGCTAGAGGAGGATCTAAAGGGTTAAAAAAAAAAAATATACAAAAAGTTCTTAATAAGAGGTTAATTCAATACCCAATCGAGTATGCGTTAAAGTCAAAAATTGTAGGAACTATTTTGGTTTCTACAGACAATAAAAATATAGCTCAAATAGCAAAAAAAGCTGGAGCGATAGTCCCTTTTTTAAGACCAAAAAATATTAGTGGTGATTTTGCAACTACAGAAGATACATTAAAGCATGCATTATTAAGCTATGAAGACTTAATAAAAAAAAAATTTAAGATTTGTATTTTTCTAACTTGCACTGATATTTTTAGAAAAAAAGAGTGGATCAAAAAAGGAATTTCAATTCTAAAAAAAAATAGAAAAATAGAGAGTGTATTTGTAGGAAACAAAACTCATAAAAATTTTTGGGAGAGGACCAAAAAAACAGGTTGGAAAAGATTAAAAAATAGCATGAGAACCTATTCTTCTAGACAAGTAAGAGATTATATAATTAGAGAAGATACAGGTCTTTTTTGTGCTACTAGAGCTGAATTATGGAGAAAAGGTAGAAGAATAGGTGATAAAGTTGAGGTAATTCTAAATGATGACACTTTTAGCGGTATAGATATTCATAATTTAACAGACTTAAAATTAGCTAATTCAGCTATGAAAATATTTAATGAGAAAAAATAAACTAGTATCAATTATTATTAGAACAAAGAATGAGGAAAATTGGATCTCACTTTGTTTAGATAAAATTTTTAAACAAAATTATAAAAATTTTGAAGTAATAATAGTTGATAATAATTCAACTGATAAAACCGTAAAAAGAGCTTTAGAATATAAAGTGAAGATTGTAAAATTAAAAAAATTTTTTCCTGGAAAGGCGATTAATCTTGGTATCAAAAAATCTAAAGGAGATATTATTGTATGTCTGTCTGCCCACTGTATTCCAGTTAATGATAATTGGCTTAAAAATCTAATTCAACCTTTAAAGAATAAAAAAATAGCTGGATCTTACGGCAGACAAGAGCCCTACTCTTTTTCGAGTGATTTTGACAAAAGAGACTTACTGAATACATTCGGTCTAGATAAAAAAATTCAAAAAAAAGATTCTTTTTTTCATAATGCTAACAGTGCATTTACAAAGAAAACTTGGAAAAAATTTCCTTTTGAAGAAAATATAACAAATATTGAGGATCGAATTTGGGGAAATGTTGTTATTAAGGCGGGCTATAAAATATCTTATAATCCTGATGCTAGTGTGTTTCATTATCATGGAATACATCAAGACCTTGATCCAGTTAGGTGTAAACAAATAGTGGGTATACTCGAGTCGTTTGGCGGTGAATTTAAGTCATCACAGATAAAAGAAAATAAAAAAAATAAAATATTAGCTATTATTCCCCAGCGAGATAAGACAAAAATTTATAACAAACAAAATTTAATCTCATACACTATTAATGAGATTAGACAATCAAAAAAGATTAAGGAAATAGTAGTATCAACAAATGATATTAATACCAAAAAAATTTCTGAAAGCCTTGGGGCAAAAGTTCCTTTTTTGAGACCCAAAAATCTTTCTGAAAGTTACATAGACTTAAATTCTGTGCTTAAATTTACTTTAGAAAAATTAGAAAAAAATCGAAATTTTTTTGATATTGTTGTAATCGCAAGTGAGAATTATCCTTTAAGAAAAAAAAACTTATTTGATAAAATGATAAGCAAATTAATTTTAGGAAATTATGACACAGTAATTGCATGTAAAACAGAAAAAGGAAGTGTCTGGCAAAAAAACGGATTTAAAACTATTAATCTTGTTGATAATTCAATTCCTTCAAAAATCAAAAGTAAAAAAACACTAATTGCAAATACTGGATATGCATGTGTAACAAGACCAAATAAAATTAGAGAAAATGATATTTTAAATGGAAAAGTTTATTTTTATGAAATAGATGATCATAATAGTTTTTTTGAAATTCAAAATTTTAAAAGCTTCAAAAAATTTATTGATCAAAAATAAGATATGAAAAAGGTTAAAACAACAATAATTGGATGTGGAAGAGTAGCAGAACATTATAAAAAAATAATAAAAAAATATAAAATCAATAATTTATCAATAGTTGGTGTATGTGATCTTGATATAAAAAAAGCATTAATGTTCTCTAAGTTTTTTAAATGCAATCATTATAAAGATTTCAAAAAAATGCAGCATCTAGAAAAACCTCAGTTAACTCTAGTTTTAAGCCCATCAGGCCAACATTTTATGCATTCTAAACATGCATTAGAAAATAATATAAATGTTTTGACTGAAAAACCAATGACTATGCTGCCGAAAAATATTGGAAAACTTAGTAAAATTGCAAAAAAGAAAAGATTAATGTATGGGGTAGTTTTTCAAAATAGAGAAAACTTAGCTATACAAGCACTCAAAAAAGCCTTGAATCAAAAACGATTTGGAAAAATTGTTAATATATCAGTAAATATTTTTTGGTGCCGATATCAAAATTATTATAATGATGGATGGCACGGAACATGGAAGAATGATGGTGGGGTTTTAAATCAACAAGCAATTCATCACGTAGATGTTCTTAACTGGTTATTTGGACCTATACATTCAGTTTTTGCAAAATCAACTAATAGATTAAATAAACTTCAGGCTGAGGATACAATAATTGTAGCTTTTGAAAATACCAAGGGAGTTTTGGGAACTATTCAAGCTACTACAGCGGCGAGACCATCAGATTATGAGGCTTCAATTAAAGTTTTTGGTGAAAAGGGATATGTTCAAATAGGAGGAATAGCACTAAACAAAATTTTAGTTTGGAATTTTTTATCAAAAAGAAAGACTGATTATCAAGTAAAAAAAAGATATTCAGAAAAAGTTGATTCTGGCTATGGAAATAGTCACAATATAGTTCTATCCGAGACGCTCAAAAGATTGATTAACAATAATTCTAATGCATTAGTTGGCGCTGATCAGGCTGAAAGCACAAGTAGATTAATTCATTCTATATATAATAGTTGTGAAAATAAAAAATTAGTTTTAATAAGTAAAAAATTATTATCAAATAAACTAGGATTAAATAATTAATGTCAAATTTAGAAAATAAATTTCCAGGAAAAGACGTAACAATTGAAGATATCAAAACTAAATTTCCTTTAGTAGCTAAAAAAAATAAAAATCATCGATCGAAATTTAAAATTGCTGGAGTTGAATTTGGTGGAAAATTAATCCCAATATTCGCAGGACCAAATATGGTAGAGACAAAATCTTTAATTTTAAATACTGCGAAAAACGTAAAAAAAATTGGAGCTCAATTCCTTAGGGGTGGAGCTTTTAAGCCATTAACATTTCCTTATAGAAGTAAAAATTATAATGAGACTCGTGAAATGGGTTTACAATGGTTAAGAGACGCAAAAAAAAAATATAAAATTCCTGTGATTACAGAAGTTATGGAGGAAAGATTCTTGCCCATCATATGCGAAACATCTGATATTTTACAAATAGGGTCAAGAAATATGCAAAATTTTCCTTTATTAACAGCTTGTGCAAAAACAAAAAAACCTATTATGCTCAAAAGACATTATGGATCATCCTTGAGAGATTGGTTGGGTGCTGCAGAATATTTAATGGTTGAAGGAAATAAAAAAATTTTATTATGTGAAAGAGGAGTATCTGTGCCACATACCCACAGAAACACATCAAGATTTTTAATTGATTTACAAGTAGTTCCAGCAGCAAAAGAAATTACTCATTTGCCAGTTGTTGTCGATCCATCACACGCAACTTTTTGGAGACCATGGGTACCTTCAATGACTCTTGCCTCTATAGCTGCAGGAGCTGACGGAATAATGTTAGAAGTTCATCCGAATCCAACCAAAGCAGCTGTTGACCCTCTCCAACCAATTAATTTTGTTTCATTCAAAAAATTACATAAAGAAATGAGGGCTGTAGCAAAATCTATTAATAGAAGAATTGACTAGTGTACACAATAGGCATCCATTATGGTCATGATAGCAATGTTTCGTTAATTGAAAATGGTAAATGTTTATTTGCAATATCAGAGGAAAGATTAACAAGAGTTAAATTTGATAATAGATGGCCCAAAGAAAGTATTAATTACATTTTTGAAAAATTTAAGCTTAATTCTGAAAATATAGCTGCAGTTGCTGTAGTTGGGAGCTCGAAACAAGAGGAAACTTCTGGTGGATCAATAGAAAATATTTTCAAAAAATTTGGTAAGCGAACAAATTTATTTATTAAAATATTTTCAAAGGTTATCAATCCTTTTGATAATATATTTGCTTTTTTAAAAATAAGAAAAAAAATTACAATAAAATTTATTAAGAAAAAAATTTTTGAATTAGGTATTAACGAGGAGAAGATTTTTTTTTTAGATCATCATTTTTGTCATGCTGTTGGAGCGTTTTATGCATCAAATTTTAAAGATGCTTTAATAATAACCTGTGATGGAAAAGGTGATGACTCCTGTCATAAATCATTTATTGGAAGTAAAGACGAAAACGGTTTGAGTAACTTAAAATTAATCGCAAAATCTGATACCATTGACTCCATTGGTTTTTTTTATTCAACCATCACAGAATTTTTAGGATTTAAAAGAATGAGACATGAGGGTAAAATAACTGGCTTAGCAGGCTTCGGTACCAGAGATTATGATAATGATAAATCACCAATTGGACTATCCTCCAATGGATTATCATTAAATAATAATTTGATAAATGAAAAAATTAAAAAATCGAAACTTTTGCTTTATCTAAAATTTTTAATTTTTGATCATAAAATTTTTTTTCAAATTTTATTTAATAATGCAGCTATAGAAGGTAGATTTTCACAATTAACTTTAAAAAAATTTATTATATCTAAATTTAAAAAAGAAGAAAAAGCCAATGTAGCAAAATATGCTCAAATTATTTTAGAAAACACATTGAAGGAACTTATTCAAAATACATTGAAAATAGTCAAAGCATCTAAAATATGTTTATCAGGTGGAGTTTTTGCAAATGTAAAACTTAACCAAAAAATTTATGAAATTACAAAAAAAGAAATCTATGTTATGCCAGGAATGGATGATGGTGGATTATCGATTGGTGCTGGACTTTATATCTATGAAAAAAAATTAAAAAAACCAATTATTGAAAATTTTGAAAATATTTATTATGGGCCCAGTTATGACGAAAAACATATTCTCAAAGTATTAAATAATTCTGGATTTAGATACGAGAAAATTGATTTTATTGAAAAAAAAATTGCAGAGAACTTAGCTTCAGGAAAAATAGTTGGTAGATTTAATGGTTCAATGGAGTGGGGACCAAGAGCACTAGGAAATAGAAGTATTCTTGCAAATGCAAAAAACAAGGAAATTAATACAACTTTGAACAAGAGATTATCTAGAACTGAGTTTATGCCCTTTGCACCGGTAATTTTAGATAAAGATGCAGAAAATTATTTTGAAAATTACAACAAGTTTAAGTGTTTTGAATTCATGACAATGACACTTAAGGTCAAAGATGAGAAAATTAACAAAATCCCAGCAGTAGTTCATATTGATAATACGGCAAGACCTCAATGTATTAAAAAAAATATAAACGAATCTTTATATATTTTATTACAAGAATATAAAAAGCTTACCGAAATTCCCGTTCTTATTAATACAAGTTTTAATTTGCATGAAGAGCCAATTGTATGTACACCCAAGGATGCTTTGAAGGCATTAGAAAGAGATGCCGTTGATTTCTTAGCGATTGGAAATTTTTGGGTTGAAAAAAAAAAATTATGAAAAAAAAATATGTATTAATTATTGGAAAGTCGCCATCTAAGGGTGCAAGATCTCCTATTTTATGGAATAAAGTTTTTAAAAAAAAAAAAAATTGATTGTAAAATGTCTGCTTTGGATATTCCAAGCAAAAATATTCTTAAAAAGAAATTCATAAAGCTTCAGAAAGATAAATATTTTTTAGGTGGAGCTATAACCACTCCCTATAAAGAAGATATTGCAAAATTACTTAAAAATAGATTAACCCCTGAGGCAAAAAAAATTAAAGCAGTCAACTGTTTATTTAGAAAAAAAAATATCCTTTATGGCACCAATACTGATGGTGAGGCAGCGGTAGAAAGTTTAGTAAAAAGTTTTGGAAATATTCAAGATAAAAAAATTCTTTTAATTGGATTTGGAGGTGCAGGAAAAGCTATTGCTGCTTACTTGAGTGTTGCGATAAGAAAAAAAAATTCTCTTAATATCTTAATAAAAAATAACAAAAAATATAAATCAAATTACATATTTATAAATTATAGGAATTTGAAATTAGGAAATTATGACATAATCATTAACGCAACTTCAATGGGCTTCGATAATAAAAGAAATTTATCACCATTATCTCAATATGATATTATAAATTTTAAACCGAATTGCTTCATATTTGATATTATTTATAATCCTAAAAAAACTAAATTCTTAAATATGTGTAAAAAACATAATTTTAAAACAAAAAATGGTTTAGATATGAATCTAAGGCAAGCTGCAATAGCATTTAAGTATACAATTAAAGTTCCAAAAATTGGTAAAATAAGAAAAATAATGGAAATAATGACAAAATAACTTGTAAGTCAAATAATCGACTTATTTTATTTGCATGAATTTACAAAAACAAATAAATAAAAACAAATCATTTAAACTATGAAAAAAAATTATTTTATATCTGGTGGGACAGGATCGTTTGCAAAAAAATTTGCTGAGCTAATTATTAAAAAAGGCGATGCAAAAAAAATAATAATTTTTAGCAGAGATGAATATAAGCAAATGATGATGAAAGATCTGCCATTTGTAAAAAAAAATTTAAAAATTTTCAGATTTTATATTGGAGATGTAAGAGATAAAAACAGATTACAATGGGCAATTAATAATGACATTGATGTAGTAATACATTCTGCGGCATTAAAGCAAGTTCCAACAACTGAGTACAATCCATTTGAAACAGTTCAAACTAACATTATAGGTACTCAAAATATAATTGAAGTTTGTATAAATAAAAAGATTGATAAGACAATTTTAGTAAGCACTGATAAAGCAGTATCTCCGTTGAATTTATATGGTTCAACGAAACTAACTGCTGAAAAACTATTTATATCTGCAAATTTGTTCAAAGGTAAGTCAAAATCTAAATTTAGTGTAGTTAGATATGGAAATGTGATGGGAAGTAGAGGCTCTGTGATTCCAATTCTATTAAGACAAAACCGACAAAATAAAAATTTTACGGTGACAGATAAGCACATGACAAGATTTAATATTACATTAGACCAAGCAGTTAAGTTTGTAGATAATTGTATTCAAAAAATGACAGGTCAAGAAATATTTATACCTAAATGCTCATCTTACAGAATTCTAGATTTAACAAGTGCGATTAATAAAAATAGAAAAATTAATTTTATAGGAGTCAGAAAAGGAGAAAAGATTCATGAAGAATTAGTAAATAGTTCAGAATTTAATTATTCAAAAGAAAATAAAAACTCATTTATTCTTTATCCTTTAAAAAGTATTAAAATAAAAAAAAACAAAAAAGTAAATAATTTAAGTTCTTACAATAGCTTAAATAATAAAACTTTCTTAAAAATTGATGAAATAAAAAAACTTATTCTTAAAAATACATCTGATTTTGAAAAATAAAATGCAAATTTCCTATACAAAACAGAGTATTTCTTATTCTGATATAAACGAAGTAACTAAAGCTTTAAAAAGTAAATTTATTACCCAAGGGCCATTAGTAAATATTTTTGAAAAGAAGCTGAAAAAAAGATTTAAATGCAAGAATGTAGTAGTAGTTAATAATGGATCGTCAGCACTAATTTTAGCTGGTAAAGTTTTAAATTGGAAAAGAGGAGATTATATTGCAGTCCCACCAATAACATTTTTATCCTCAGTAAACGCAATTGAACATTTAGGAGCAAGACCACTTTTTATAGATATAAATATGAAGGACTATTGCATGGATGCGGACAAACTTGAGGAAAAACTTAAAAAAGATAAATATAAAAAAATTAAATCAGCCATAATTACTGACTATGGTGGTCAGCCAGCTGATTGGAAAAAATTTTTAAGATTAAAAAAAAAATATGGTATAAAATTAATTAATGATAACTGTCATGCAATAGGTTCAAGAATTGACAATAATTCTGGATATGCTTGCAAATATGCAGACATAACAACTTTAAGTTTTCATCCCGCAAAAGCCATCACAACAGGGGAGGGCGGGGCAGTCTTAAGTAATGACAAAAATCTCTATCACAGATTAAAATTATTAAGATCTCATGGAATCGAAAGAAAAGAAAAAAAATACTGGAGCTATAAAATGAATGAATTAGGTTATAATTTCAGGTTACCTGATATAAATTGTGCACTTGGAATAAGTCAGCTTAAACGACTAGATAAATTTATTATTAAAAGAAGAAAAATAGCGAAAATTTATGATAATTTTTTTTCAAAATATGATATTTTTCAAATTCCTAAAAATATCAGTCATAATTTTAATTCTTATCATTTATACCCCTTGCTTATTAATTTCAAAAAAATAAAAATAAGTAAAGATTTTGTTATAAAAAAGTTTTTAAAATTTAAAATAAAATTACAGGTACATTATATTCCTGTTAATTCCCAACCCTTTTATCAAAAAAGATATTCATATAAAAAAAAAGATTTTAGAAATTCAATAATGT
>MDTA01040100.1_pt1 | contig 30317 bp, 24 predicted proteins | sample 811151 | NCBI WGS metagenome assembly MDTA01 (sample SAMN05326648, study PRJNA326480) | marine metagenome | isolation source: seawater | place: Indian Ocean: South | collected 2010 | reverse complement strand
GGCGATGGAGCGCCTGGGCACACAGTTGCATACTGCCCAGGGAACCTATGATTCGGCCATGAACACCCTGACCCGCGGGCGCGGCAACCTTATCTCCCAGGCGAATCGCTTTGTAGAACTGGGTGTTCGGGTGAAAAAGGAATTGCCGAAGGGGATAATGGACCAGGCCGAAGTAGACGAAGCTGAAGAGTTCCGTCATTCCGGGGACAACGACCTGCCTGATTCAGAGAAACAGGCGATTGGTGCAGATAACGAGCAGGAGTAGATGCCATGGCAGTATTATTTGGAACAGGTCGCTGTTTTGCCCTGGGGGCTGTATTGGCTTCCGCGCTCCTGGCCGGGCCCGCGCTGGCTCTGGCGCCCGAGCACGAGACACGCAGATTGATGCTTGCTACCGAAGAGGCAGTGGTTGCGGAAAACTGGGGCGAGGCCGCCGAGTACCTGAACCGCTTGCAGCAACTGGAGGGTGAAAAGCCGGCCGATTACTATTTCTATCGGGGGCGGGTGATGCTGCAGTCTTCTCACCTGAACGAAGCCCAGTCTGCTCTTGAAACCTATGTGAGCCGCGCCGGCGCTGAGGGTGCCCACTACCAGGAATCCCTGCAGTTGATCACTTCCATTGAAAAGACCCGAAAGCAGAATGCCCTGGCCCCACAGGCAACCGGTGAGACTGAACAGGTTGCGGTTATTGAGCCGGCGGGTGAGGGCCGTATCGAGTCTTTGCGCAAGCTGTATCTGGCAGATTCAGACCGCGAGGCGCTGACGCTTCATATCAACAGCCTGCTCGAATTGGCTGGCTGGCGCCGTGATCAGGCGGTCGTGCGGCTCGATCGGCCAGCCGATGTTGAATACCGTCTTGGCACCCAGGGAGAGGAAATCCAGATTCAGGAACTGAAGCGCGCCGAGGATGGCCGGATACTGCGAAGCACCGAGACGATGTCGGTGTTTGGCATCAACCCCAGGGTGGAATGGCGTTGCGAGACGACTGTCTCAACTTGCTGGGTCTATGATCCGAGGGATGGTTCCCGACTGCTTCAACTGGCCGAAAACCGGGAAAGGGTCCAGGAAATCGCCGAAACGCTCGGGCAGCTGATCCGTTCGCTTCAGGCGCCCTCGGGGTCCTGAGTCAATCGGATAGATCACCACGCTCGCCTTCCCGATAGGCACCTGGCGTCACCCCGGTCCACTTCTTGAAGGCCCTGTGGAAGGTAGAGGGCTCGGTGAAACCGACTTTGGCGGCGATGTCGTTAATCGGAAGTTCCTGCCGGCTCAGATAGTAAATTGCCATATCCCGGCGTAACAGATCCTTGATCTCCTGGAACGAGGTGTTCTCCTGCTTCAGTCTGCGCCGAAGAGTCTGCGGGCTGGTGTGCAGGCCCGCCGCAATCCATTCAAAATCCGGCAACGGCTTCGAAAGATCCCTGCCAATGAGTGCCCGAATGCGTCCCGTAAAGGTGTTACTCTCGTCCGGACGGGATAGCAGGTCTGCCGGGGAGGTCTTCAGGAACTGCCGCATCTCCGGCTTGTCCCGGATGACGGGCGCAGACAGGAAGCGCTTGTCGAAGGTGAGGGCAATTCTGTCAGACTCGAATGCCAGGGGGCAGTGGAAAATGTGCCGGTATTCGTCGCCATGGGCCGGCCGTGGGTAATCGAACTCGGCCTTCTCCAGCTCGATGGGTTGGCCGATGAGCCAACTGCCCAGTCGGTGCCAGATCACCAGAATACTCTCCCGCAGGAAAAAGCTCGGATCGTTGATCTCGCCCTCTATCCGGGTTACGAGCTGAGCCTTGTCCCTGCCAACCTCCAGTTCCATGGACACCATGGGTTCAAACAGACGGGAAAACTGGAAGGCCTGCCGGTACACAGATTCCAGGTTGGGGCAGTCAATCACCAGCGCGCACATGGTGGCGAAGGTGCCTGTTCGGGCACGTCTGGGCCCCAGCCCCATGAACTCATCTCCCATGCGGTTCCAGAGCACCTGCATCAAATGGCTGAACTGATCACTGCTGACCCTCGCCATCTCGATGCGCAGCAGATCGGGAGAGATTCCGGCTTCCCGGAGCATTTCGCGGGTATCAAAACCAAGTCTCTCGGCACCCCCAAGGGCCGCCTGTACAAAGTGCTTCGAAACCGTCAGATCGGACATCACGCTCGCCATTCCATGAAAACGAAACCCATCATAAAACCCCGGCAGAACAATGCAACCGAAGCCGTTTGGCCACACTGGTAGAAACGGCCAATCGGAATGAAGGAACCGGCAGTTGGCCCGCTTGGCAAAACCGGGCAGCATGAAGGAAACGAATGCTATTTGCAGAAACCTGAGAATAAAAAGGAGATTATCATGGCGGGTCCTCTGAATTCGCTGAAAGTTCTGGATTTCAGCACATTGTTGCCCGGCCCATACGCCACCATGCTGTTGGCGGACATGGGGGCAGATGTATTGCGTGTGGAGGCACCGGACCGAGTGGATCTGACCCGGGTAATGCCACCCCACGATGCCGGCGTGAGCACGGCCCACGGGTTTTTGAACCGTGGCAAGAAGTCGCTCGGGCTTAACCTTAAAGAGGAGGGCAGCCGGGAGAAGGTTCTGGAATTGGTCAAGGACTATGACGTTGTCGTTGAGCAATTCCGGCCGGGAGTGATGGATCGGCTTGGTATCGGCTATGAAACCCTCAAGTCGGTAAACCCTCGCCTGATCTATTGCTCCATCACCGGCTATGGCCAGACCGGCCCCTACAAGGATCGAGCGGGCCACGACATCAACTATCTCTCCCTGGCTGGAGTAAGCAGTCACTGCGGCCGGGCTGACAGCGGGCCGCCGCCGATGGGTATCCAGATTGCGGATGTGGCCGGCGGTTCACACCACGCCGTCATGGGCATTCTGGCTGCTGTTATCCATCGACAGCAGACCGGAGAAGGGCAGTTTGTTGATATCAGCATGACCGACGCGGCCTTTGCGCTGAACGCCATGGCCGGGGCCGCCTGCCTGGCTGGTGGCCAGGAGCAGAAGCCGGAGAGCGCATTGCTCAACGGCGGCTCATTCTACGACTACTACCAGACCAGCGACGGTCGCTGGCTCTCGGTAGGCAGCCTCGAACCCCAATTCTCCGCCCGCCTGTGCGACACCCTCGGTATTTCCGATATGAAAAGCCTGGCCATGAGCCAGAAGCCCGAGCATCAGCAGCAACTTAAAGCCGCCATCAAGGCAAATATTGCTGCGAAACCCCTGGCCGAGTGGCAGGAGATCTTTGCCGACCAGGACGCCTGCGTGGAGCCGGTTCTGACGATCTCGGAGGCGGCCAAGCATCCACAACTTAAAGCGCGGGATATGGTGATTGGAGTTGACCGGGGAGACGGCACTCAGCAGCCGCAGATCGGATTCCCGATAAAGTTTGAAAAAACGCCATCGCAAACGTCCCGGATCGGGAAAATGCTTGGGGCTGATAATGATCAGTTTCTTTAGAAGAAAATAACGTGAATAAGTGTTCAGTTTTGTCTGGCTGAAAAGGAGGGCTCTGCTAATTTTATAGATGTCACCGGACTTGGTGAAAACGTAGTGAACAAATACAAGGAAAACACTATGAAGCTCAGGAAAACACCGAGTGGCAAACATGCCCTCAGTCTCACTGTCGCCCTGCTTGGCAGTACCTTGCTGGCGGGTTGTTTTGACAGCGACAATGACTCTTCTGGACCCTCACAGGCTGAGGTGGATCCCAATCTTTTTCCGTCGGATGGTCAGCTAGAGGCGACCATTCGCCGCACAACTGGTGGAGTGCCTCACATAACCGCAGATAACTTGAAATCCGCTGCATTTGGACATGGTTATGCCCAGGCGCGAGATAATGTCTGTCTGTTGGCGGATGCCTTTGTAAAGGCGAGGAGTGAGCGTGCGAAGTATTTTGGGCCCGGTGAAAACAGCGTAAACATCATTACTGATTTCAGCTATAAGGCCCAGGACATCTTGAGCGGTGCAGAAAGAGAGTTTCCTCTTCTGAGTGAAGAAAGTAAGGCGATGATAGAGGGATTCACTGCAGGGTATAACAAATATGTGAGCGAAACTGATCCTGGTTCTTTGCCCTCCGAGTGTCGCGATCAGCCTTGGGTTAAAGAAATTACACCTACCGATTTGCTTGCTCATTACAGAATTGCCGCGCAATACGCCAGTGGTGCTGCTTTTGCCACGGGAGTAGCTTTTGCCGCGGTCCCGCCAAGTGAGTCAGCTGATCCTGTGCTGGTGAGCTCAACATCTAATAACCTCGAAACCAATGTCCGAAGTCCTCAAGTGGCCAAGAGTGTACGCGAAAGTGTTCCCGACTTTGAAAACTTGGTCGATACAGGTCTCGCCAGCAATGCCTGGGGAATTGGCTCAGATATGACAGAAAGTGGGAGAGGGGCATTGTTAGCCAATCCCCATTTTCCCTATACCGGACACCGTCGCCTCTATCAGGTTCAGTTAACCGTGCCGGGCTACCTAAATGTCCACGGTGCGGGTCTGCTTGGCACGGCCATTCCTTTAATCAATTTCAATGAGAATCTGGCTTGGTCACACACGGTCAGCCAGAGTCGCAGGTTCACGTGGTATGAGCTGGAACTGAAACCTGGCGACCCACTAACTTATTTGAAAGATGGCGAAGAACGCCCGATTACCTCGAAAACTTTCCAGATAGAGGTGAACGTTGGCGCTCCACAACCAGTCGTCTACGAACGGACGTTCTGGTTCTCAGAGTACGGTCCAATGTTAGCCGCCAATGCTGCCAATGAAGCTTTTCCAGCATGGGGCGGGACCGGACTTGTTAACGGGAAACCGGCGGCTTATACCTATCGCGATGCAAACGCGGATACAACCGGGCTTCTCGACACTTGGCTGGGAATGAGTCGAGCTAAGAATCTCGAACAATTCAAAGAGGTTTTTCGGCAGTGTGGCTCTACTTTGTGGACAAACACAATTTATGCCGACGATCAGGGTAATGCTTACTACATTGATAGCACGTCCGTGCCGAATCTTTCTGAAGCAGCTCTGGCAGTTCTCGAATTAAAGCGCACTGATGAACAATATGATCTGTTGTTCCAAAACCAAGTCACGTTGCTGGATGGCTCAAAATCGCGAGACGACTGGGTAGAAGGCGAATGTGGAGGACTGGTTCCTTTTGACAAAAAGCCTCAACTTCAACGGACTGACTGGGTGCAAAATTCGAATAGTAGTCATTGGGCAACAAACCCGGCTCAGTTTCTCACTGGTTTTTCACCTCTGTATGGAACGGAAAATGCTCCGATCAACCCGCGGACGCGCCTGGGCATAAAAATGCTGCAAGATCCCACCGGAACTGGTTTGGACTCTAATACCAAGCCACCTGCAGATCAGGATGGCAAGTTTAGCGCACGGGATCTGATAGACACGATCTGGAATAATCGAGCTTGGTATGCCGAGCAGTTTCTGCCCGAGCTTCGAAATCGGTGCTCGGCTATAGGTAATACTCCAGTTAATGTACCTCAGTCACTCCTGCCTGAGGCGCCGTTTGTGGCGTCACCAGGTAGTCTGGATGTATCGGCAGGTTGTGCTGCGATGGAGGGCTGGAACGGAACTTACGATCTCACGAGTACGGGGGCACATCTGTTCCGCGCCTTTATCGACATTTATAACCGCAACTTCGGTGTTACCGATCTCACAACAGAATTCGATCCGGCGGATCCCGTTAATACACCTGCAGATCCCTCAGTTGTCGATGCAAATACAGCCGATGATCGCATGTTACAGTCACTTGCCGCAGCGATTGTCTTGCTTAACGATGCAGGAATTTCATTAGATAGCCCCCTCAGCGCGGTGCAGTACTATCAGGCTTCTGGTGGAGTTCCACCCGGGGTTGATCCCGATCTGGCTCAGCCTCTCACATCCAGAATTCCTTGGCATGGTGGCGACGGTAATGTTGAGGGAGCGTTCAATGCAATCGGTGTTATAGATGGAAACTTTGCCGAGGATACCCGAATTCCAAGGATAGATAACGAAGAGTATCTAGGAGGGATAGACCCGGAAGATAGGGGGTTCCGGTTTGCAGGTGGTCTTTCTCCGGCTACCAATGAAGGCTGGATGATTTCAAGAGGGACAAGCTGGCACTTTGGACTTGAATTTACTGATCAAGGCCCACAAGCATTTGGCTTGTTGAGTTATTCACAATCCAGAGATGCCGATTCGGACTTCTTTGCAGATCAGAGCCTTGATTACTCGCAGAAGGTTGCAAGAAAGCTCTATTTTACGGATGAAGAAATCAATCAGAATTTGATTGCGAATGGAGAGGAGATTGTAACTAACTAATCTTTAAGTGTTTAGCTCTCGACCGTCAGTTAAAAACTGCGCGGTCGAGAGCTTTCCACTTGTTAGTTGACGTCGTGAGGACGGGCTTTGGCTTTCCTGATTCTCTGACCCTACCCCAGAATTTAGGTCCATTTAAAACTGGAAAATCCGGCATGATAGAGCCCTGAGCAGGAGATCATGCCATGAAGCGGTCCCGTTACACCGAAGAGTAGATTGCCTTCGCCCTGAAGCAAGCCGAATTGGGGACACCGGTCCCGGAGGTCTGTCGCAAGATGGGCATCTCCGATGCCACTTTCTACACCTGGCGCAAGAAGTACGGTGGTCTGGGGCCATCCGAGCTGAAACGTCTGAAACAGCTGGAAGAGGAGAATCAGCGCCTCAAGAAGCTGGTGGCCGACCTGAGTCTGGACAAGGCCATGCTTCAGGATGTGGTGGCAAAAAAGCTCTGAGACCGCCTCGTAAACGCCAACTGGTGGCTGACCTGCAAAAGCGATACAGGGTCAGCGAGCGCCAGGCGTGTGCGGTCTTGCAGTTTTCCCGGGCGTCTTGTCGATACCAATCGGTGGCAAGAGATTCGTCGGCATTATCGATGAGGATCCGTGAGATCACTCTCACACGGCTTCACTACGGTTACCGACGCGTGCATGTCCAACTGCAACGAGAGGGCTGGCGTGACAATCACAAACGGGTTTACCGGCTGTATCGGGACCAGGGATTGTCACTTCGTCTAAAGCGTCCTAAACGCAACAAGGCGGCCAAGAACCGTCAGCCACTTCAACGAGCCACCCATCCCAATCACATCTGGGGCATGGACTTTGTCTCAGATGCGCTGTTTGATGGTCGGCGACTGCGCTTGCTGACCATCATTGATCTGTTCACCAGGGAGTGCCTCGGCATCGTGGTTGGACAGAGCCTGAAGGGCCATGATGTTCAGGAAGCCTTGACGGCGATTGCCCGCTTCCGAGGCAACCCGGAGGTGCTTAAGACCGACAACGGTTCGGAGTTCGCCGGCAAGGTCATGGATCGCTGGGCCTATGAGCGGAACATCGAAATCGACTTCTCGCGGCCTGGAAAACCTACCGACAACGCAACGGTAGAATCGTTCAATGGACGACTCCGGCAGGAATGTCTGAACGAAAACTGGTTCTTGTCACTGGCCGACGCCAGGGAGAAAATCGAAGCGTGGCGAGCGTTCTATAACCAAGTCCGACCCCATTCCGCATTGGAGTGGTGCACGCCCTCTGACTACGCCAGAAAACATGCGGTTTCACGAAGAAAACAGGAACAATTGGAGCCGGATTTTTCCAACTCTGGGTGGACCTAATACGGGGTCAGGGTCAGGAGCCGGATTTTTCCAACTCTGGGTGGACCTAATACGGGGTCAGGGTCATCTCATCTTATTGGGGCGAGATGGATGGGCCTGATATTGGGTGCACCAGAATTCGCGAAAACTACATCTTGTCGATCGCTCATTTTGTCGAGATAACACTTGTTTTATCACAGCTTCAGTGAGCTGTGTCGCTACCAGTCTTGTTGGGTTCGTACTAGGCTCTATAGCTATAGACACGACTTGGCCTCTCTCAGGCAGTCATCAGAGATAAGCACTCGCCTTTTTTCAAATCGTTTTTACCAAATCTTATCAGGTCTCGAGCGTTTCCGTATCGTGTTGAAAGCATTCGATCCGGGAAGGAGTCTAGACATGTTTGCACTTTAGGCATCGTCCAGACACGAATTCGAAACTCTTTAGGATAAGCAGGTCAGTAAACTTTTGCGGGTGGAATGCCATCTATTACTTAACCTGACTGGAATAATTGAGTCGTGGAGTTAGATACGATCTGTCACTGCTTCATCGTGCTTAAGCCGTTTGACGAGAATCTACAAAATTTTTGGAACGAAAAAAGCCGCCATAACTAATGGCGGCTTATGGGCTTAGAAATAGATTTATTCAGTTATGGGAGAGTGGACGCAATCAACGCTAGAGTTTGCGCAACCATTGTTCCAAACGTTGCCTGTGCATGTTCAGCCGATACAACCACTTCTCCTCCAGTAGCAATCGTGCGGTCTTTAAGCACATCGCCAGCGTCCGCGATCTCAGCTCGAGGCAGCACCGGCGTGCCGTGCACACCTTCTGCGTAACGAGTGATCATGGGCGTATCTAGAGGTAGAGCTGTATCCTGAACGCCCATCACAGCTGCCAAGGCCTCTGAGCCTGATAGCGGGGCGGCCGGTGATTGGACAGTCAGACCATTCGGGAAGGTAATGTTCAGCGGTCCATTGTCATCGCCATAGCGGACATCTGCAGCGTTAGGAGTGGTACGGTCGCCATCTACCTGCGCCAGAACAGTGTTAGACATAGCCAGTTCGCTTGAGAAATTGATTGGATCAACCGAATCAAGCATGGCCTGATTAACATTCAGGAATGTTTCCAGATCTGCATCGCCTTGCGTCAGACCAGCAGCTGCCTGCAATCCACCCAGGATGGTTGGCGCAAAACTCGGTGAATTTTCCAGCAATCGAGTAGTACCTGCGACCGGTGTCAGCAGATGAGTTCCAGACACTAACAGAAGCGGGTTTCCACTTGCTTGGGCTGCGCCAACGAAGGCCCCGCCGTTCAATGTCCCAAGGGAGTGCCCGATGAAGGTAATGCCAGTGGGACTTACGCCTGGCAGCGTATTCACAGTAGCTGCCAAATTCATAAGATCGACAGAACCTTGGCGCAGAATGTCGCGAGAGTTTGCGAAGTTGGAAAGGTTAATAAACAGCGAGCCCGAGCTACCGACGCCTGTCTCAAAGTCCATCGCGATTGGAGTACCGTCGGCTCCTGCAGTGAAGCCATAGTGGCGCTCGTTCACACCCTCGACAACACCAGTTGCAGTGCTCGCAGCAGCGATGCCCGGAATAGTACTTCCAGCGTTTGCGACTGTATTATCCAGCGAGAATGCAGACCCCAAAGCTGGTGCTGCTACGGCAAGCTCTGGGTTTGTTCCGCCATTTGTGATGAGCGCATCACACTGCCCTGACAACACATTGTTGACTGCCTGGTTAAAATCACGGACGCCAGTTATGACGCCACCTTCGCCGTCTGGAAGGCCATTGTAAATTGCTGCGTCACATGGGATGTCAGGCGACTGGTTCAGCTCTTCATCGAGTCCGAGAGCAATTGCTGCCAGAATCTGGGCCGGAAATTCTCCATCTACAACGGCGTCAATAGTCGCCTGAGCTTCAGCTGTGATGATTGGCGATCCGTCGGTATCTTCCTCTGGCTCGGGCAAAACTCCACCCTGGACCAGCAAGGTCAGAGCCAACTCCTCTTGATCCTCGCGATTAAAAGGAGCTATGCCGTGTAGAGGCTGGTCAATGGCGAAAACTGCCAAGTTCAAACCCTGGTCAAGGCCTGCAGCTACGAGCTGAGTACCGAAGGCAAGCGCAGCGCTTCGATCGGTAGTGATGCCGTGCTGGAAAATGACTGGTATCAAATCGGGGCCAGAAGCCGTAGCGGGATTTGCACCAGCTGGAGTTATGACAAGTAATGGGGCGTCAACAGCTTGTTCAAGTTCCGGGAATGGAAAGTTGTAGTTTAGCACAGTGCTGACTTCAGGATTTTGCTGCGGAATAGTTGCTCCGAGGCCCTCACCGAGGATGGCTGCAAGACCGACGTCAGGTGTCCAGCTCTTGTTGATAATAGAAGATGTTGGCCCGGTCTGGGTCTCATCCGGCACAGCAATATACTGCGGAAGAGAAATGAAGCCCTGATGGACATCTACTTCTCCTGGTTCCACGTCAAGAGAAGACAGAACAGCTGAGACCGCCAGAGCGTCATCAGTGGTTTCAATGGCGATGTTTCGGGGCGTAGGTTCTGGGAAAGCACGGTTGACGCTGTCAAGCAGAGGGTCGAAGCTGCCGAGTTTCACCAGCGTTGCAACACAGAGAAACTGGTCATCCACGGTGATGAGAGGGTCTGCACTAACTACATAAGGCTCTTCATCGCATGACGCTAAGTTAGCATTATCCAGATCGACACTTGGAGTGAACGATTGGAGCGCGGTCGTTACTGCACCAAACGCCGTCCCGAAATCTGCGTCTTCGCCTGCCGCCTCAACAGCTGCGGAAGCTGCTCCGACGGTGATTGAGCGTTTTAGTTGGTCGGCAATATAGTTGGCTGGGCTTGCGATGTGACTCAGTACTTTCTTGTCTTCGCTGGTAGTGAAGCTGTAAGAAAGTGCAATATTTTCTGTATCAAGAGCAGGCAAGCCAAGTGCGGCACGGGAGCTGTTACTTACCGCAAAGTAGTTAGAACCGATATTTTCCCAGAAGCTGGTAATGAGTCTCTTAACGGGGGCCAGAGCTGGGTTCCCAAGAGGTTGCTCTTCATCTCCAAGTGATTGATAGGAGGGAGAGCCTACAATTGCTTCGCCGTTCACGTCCGTCACGCCGTCTGTAATTACGACAACATACCGGCTCAGCGGGTTGAGCGGCTGGTTGGGGCGAACGCGAATTGCTGAATCGCCATCCAGCTCAACGACGTCGTGATCATATGTAGGGGATGCCGCAAGTTCAGCTAGATACCCTGCAGCTGCGACCTGATCTCTACCCGAGAGATCTGTTCCGGAGCCAAGTGGGTTTAGCCCAGCAGCAACTTGGAATGTTATTGCTTGGGGTATTGTTGGGGGCTCGCCGGCTGACAATCCACGTACCGGTTCACCACTTGCGTATGCTAGCTCAATCAGGAAAACGTTTTGATTCGGGTTCGGGATAGCTGGCAGCTGCCCCGGAGTTTCTTCCTGAGAAATATATGCGGGGTTCGGTATAAAGGCTCGCGAATCGACGGAATCCGGATCGATGTCGCCGTTAAAGCGGACTACTGCTGGGGCAACGGTAGAGGCGCCACTTAGTTTGTTCAAGGCGCCAATCACAGGATTAGTCAAATCGCCGGCGACAGCAAATGAGCCATCCTGTGCTTCCTGATCAAAGTTGAGATCAGAAGGAACCGGAACTTCACTGGTGATGGGGTTAAATAGCGGCCAAGTTTTTCCAGTAAAGTCCGGGTTTGTAATCTGGTAGTCCGGATTGGCATTCGCCCCCGTCTCGCCGCTATCAAAGCAGCCTGTAAGTCCAACGGAAGACGCCACGGCAAGACTTATTAGAGTTTTCTTGAACATGGGTGGAACCTTTTCCTGTTGTTGTGTCGTTATGTTCGGCAGCTGACGGGGCCGGTCTGATCCGGTAAGCCCGTTGTCAGTGGCCTGTTCTGCTTAAACTGTTGTCTGAAATTGTAGCCAGCGCTGTAAGCCAATTTCTGTATCTCTGACTATAGCGACAGTATGGCAAGTGTTGATCAGCCAAAAGTGTGATTCTGGTGGTTGGAGTCCTCCCCGCACGATTGGAGTTCGGCCTTTGAGAAAAATAGTTGCCGGATAACGGTTTGTCGAGGTCCGGCAACAGGGAAATTGGGGCCTGGTCGACGTTTATTCGAAGCGCGAGAAATCTGGTTGGCGTTTTTCCATGAAGGCCCGGAAAGCTTCGGCGGCTTCGGGGGATTTCAGCCGTTCTGCAAACAGCTGACCCTCCTCCAGCATGGCTTCCCGGAGTGCTTCCATGGTTGGCTTGTTGAGGAGCGCCTTGGTGGCCCGAATCGCTGCCGGGGCTTTTTCAGTGAGCCTCTGGCAGGCTTCGAAGGCATTGGCTTCCGTTTGCCCAGGCTCACAAACCCGGTTGATCAGGCCAAGCCGAAGAGCTTCTTCCGCGGAGAAGGCACCACCAAGCATCAGAAGTTCGGCGGTGCGTACCCGGCCGATCCAGGAAGGTAGCAACAGGCTTGAGCCACCCTCGGGACACAGGCCGAGGCTCGCAAAGGGCATCTGGAATGCAGTGTTGTTGCCGGCGAACACCAGATCACAGTGCAGCAACATGGTGGTGCCGATGCCGACGGCTGCGCCGTTGACCGAGGCCACTACGGGTTTGGTAGCACTGGCCAGCAGTAAAAGCAAACGGCCAACAGGCGTCTGTTCGAAGTCACCTGGCAGACCTGCGGCAAATTCGCCCAGGTCGTTGCCTGCGGTGAAGCACTCGCTGGTGCCGGTGAACAGCACGCACCGGATGTTGGTGTCATCCTTGGCCTGCTCCAGCGCGTCGCCCATGGCTGTATACATCGCGTGGGTAAGGGCGTTCTTGCGCTCTGGCCGGTTCAGTCGGACGATGAGAATTCGGTCTTTGATTTCGGTGAGGACGAGGTCGGTCACGGCGTCTCCTGGGGTGTTATTATCGTTTGGTTAGGATGATACCTTTTTCTGATGGCGTTTTTCACGGGTTTTAATCCTTGCTTCGCCATCCGTCGAATCACTCGCCAAACCGATTTTCTGGTAAACTCTCGCCTCCAGATTTCTGATGACACGACATAACGATATCAAGCTGATGAGGCGCCTATGACCACCGTAATCCGCCAGGACGACCTGATTGAAAGCGTAGCGGACGCGCTGCAGTTCATTTCCTACTACCACCCGAAGGATTTCATCCAGGGCGTCTATGAGGCCTACCAGAAGGAAGAATCCCAGGCGGCCAAAGATGCCATGGCCCAGATCCTGATCAACTCGCGCATGTGTGCCCAGGGCCACCGCCCGATCTGTCAGGACACAGGCATCGTGACGGTATTCGTGAATGTCGGCATGAACGTCCAGTGGGACTGCGATATGCCGCTGGACGACGTGATCAATGAAGGCGTCCGTCGCGCCTACACGCATCCGGACAATGTGCTGCGCGCCTCGGTATTGGCCGATCCGGACGGCAAGCGCCAGAACACCAAGGACAACACCCCCGCCATCATCCACTACAAGATTGTGCCGGGTGACACCGTAGAGGTTCACGTGGCGGCCAAGGGTGGCGGTTCTGAAGCCAAGTCCAAGTTCGCGATGTTGAACCCCTCTGACTCGGTCGTCGACTGGGTATTGAAGATGGTTCCGCAGATGGGTGCTGGCTGGTGTCCGCCGGGCATGCTGGGTATTGGTATCGGCGGTACTGCTGAAAAGGCGATGGAGCTGGCCAAGGAATCCCTGCTGGACCCGATCGATATTCACGACCTGAAAGCCCGCGGCGCCTCCAATCGTGCCGAAGAGCTCCGTCTGGAACTGTTCGACAAGGTCAACGAGCTGGGCATCGGCGCCCAGGGCCTGGGCGGTCTCACCACCGTTCTGGATGTGAAGGTGAAAGACTATCCAACCCACGCGGCCAACAAGCCAGTGGCCATTATCCCGAACTGTGCGGCAACCCGTCACGCCCACTTTACCCTCGATGGAACCGGGCCTTCCCTGCAAACACCGCCGAGCCTGGACGACTGGCCGGAAATCACCTGGGAAGTGGGTGAGAACGTCCGTCGTGTCAATCTGGATACCGTCACCCCGGAAGATGTGAAGGACTGGCAGCCGGGTGAAACCGTTCTGCTTTCCGGCAAAATGCTGACTGGCCGCGACGCTGCCCACAAGAAGATGGTAGACATGATCGAGAAAGGCGAAGAGCTGCCGGTCGATCTGAAGGGTCGCTTCATTTACTACGTGGGCCCGGTTGATCCGGTGCGTGAAGAGGTGGTTGGCCCCGCAGGCCCGACCACTGCCACACGTATGGACAAGTTTACCCACACCATGCTTGAGAAGACTGGCCTCACCGGCATGATTGGTAAAGCCGAGCGCGGTCAGGTGGCCATCGACGCCATCAAGGAATTCGGTGCCGTGTACCTGATGGCCGTGGGCGGTTCGGCCTACCTGGTCTCCAAAGCCATCAAGAACGCCGAAGTGGTCGCCTTCCCGGAGCTGGGTATGGAAGCCATCTACGAGTTCGAGGTGGAGGACATGCCGGTCACTGTCGCCGTCGATTCCCGCGGCTCGTCTGTGCACCAGACAGGGCCTGCGGAATGGCACGAGAAGATCATTGCTGCCAAGGCGGTCTGATCTCCGGAAGTCGCTGAAAAAAGAAAAGGGCCGGACGAATGATCGTCCGGCCCTTTTTCGTTCTGTTGGTCCAGATTTATCAGCTTGAACAGCTGATATTCAGGTGCTTGCCCCAATCCGGCGGCAATGCCGCATAAGCCTCGTTCTCCGGTTGTTCGTCAAAGGGCCGCTCAAGCACTTTCAGTAGTGCTTTCATGGGTTCGTAATCCCCGTTCTGGGCTTCCTGAATGACCTGCTGCGCCAGGTAGTTTCTCAGCACATATTTCGGATTCACGCGGCGCATGGCGTATTCCCGTTCATCGTGAGCGCGGGTTTCGTTCAGTAGTCGTTCCTCATAGCGCTCCAGCCACTGGTCCGCCACGCTCCGATCCACAAACAGATCACGCACCGGCCCATGGCCATGGCTATGCAGATTGGAAAGCGCCCGGAAGAAGGCGGTGTAGTCGACATGATGCTCGTGCATCATGCTGAAGGTATCCATGATCAGGCTCAGGTCTGCTTCATCCTCAATGGCAAGGCCCAGCTTGTCCCGCATGTTCTGGAGGAAGCGCTCGTTGTAGGCCACTTCATAGCGGCGAAGCCCCCGGCGCACATCGTCTTCCTCCATCACGGGCAGCAGGGCTGTGGCCAGATAACGGCAATTCTCAAACCCGACTTGCGGCTGACGATTGTAGGCGTAGCGCCCGCCCTGGTCGGTATGGTTGCTTATATAGCCGGCATCGAAATCATCGAGAAATGCGTAGGGGCCGTAGTCAAAGGTGTCGCCGATGATCGACATGTTGTCACTGTTCATCACGCCGTGGCAGAAGCCCACCGCCTGCCAGTCCGCAATCGTTCGCGCCGTCCGCTCGACCACTTCCTCGAACCACCGGCTGTACCGTTCGTCATCGGGCAGATTGATCAAGTGGGGGAAGTGCAGCGAGATCACGTGTTCGAGTAGCGTCTTGACGGTTTCAGGCCCCTCGTGGTGGGCGGCGAACTCGAAGTGCCCGAAGCGAATGTGCGTTTCGGCTACTCGCACAAGTGCCGCTGCTGTTTCGATGGACTCCCGGCGCACCGGGTCTCTGGCGCTGACCATGAAAAGGGCCCGGGTGGTCGGGATGCCAAGGCCATACATGGCCTCGCTGCATAGATACTCGCGAATGGTGGAGCGAAGCACGGCGCGGCCATCGCCAAAGCGGGAGTAAGGGGTCATACCGGCGCCTTTGAGGTGCCAGTCCCAGCGTCGTCCATCAGGACCAATGGTTTCCCAGAGGAGCAGGCCACGGCCGTCGCCGAGTTCCGGGTTGTAGACGCCGAACTGGTGGCCGGTGTATTTCATGGCCACCGGGTCCATGCCCTCGAGTAATTCCGATCCTGCGCCCACTCCGGTCCAGTCGGATTCGGCATCGGCGCGAAAGCCCATTTGTTCTGCGAGCTTGTGGTTGAAGCACACCATTTTTGGGTCTTTCAGAGGCGAGGGCTGAACCCGGGTGTAAAAACTGTCCGGGAGCTCCAGGTAGCGATGCTCTATTCGAAAATCGTTGCCACTCATAAAACGCCTATACTCCCATTGGTATGAATTCTGCTGCCGTCTCGCTTAAGTCACCCATTAAACTGGAAACCCAACGTGTCTGATCGCTCACTAAAACAAACCGTCAGTGCCCTGATTCAACAGGAGGGCCTGCCCGACGCCTACGCCGAAACGGTGGAAAAAACCATTCTGCCGCTGGCAGACCGAATCTGTGCGCTCCATGATACGGAAAAGCGGCCCATTGTGGTTGGTATTCACGGAGCCCAGGGCACAGGCAAGTCCACGTTGACCCTTTTTTTACGGGAAATTCTGCTCCGGCACCGCAATCGCCCCACTGCCAATTTCTCCCTCGATGATATTTACCTTACCAGAGCCGAGCGTGAGGCCCTTGCCCGGCGGGTACATCCGTTATTTAAGACCCGGGGTGTGCCAGGAACCCACGACGTGGCGTTGGGCCAACAGATTTTGCACCGTCTGCGGAGTGCGGGGCCCGGAGATGCCACGCCCATTCCAGCCTTCGACAAATCAAGGGACGACAGGGTTCCACGTGAGCATTGGCCTGTTTTCGGAGGAAGGGCAGAGATCATTCTTCTGGAAGGCTGGTGCCTGGGCGCGCGACCGGAGATAGACAGTGCGCTAAGAGAGCCGATGAATCCCCTGGAGGCGAACGAGGATCCTGACGGCGTCTGGCGCAGGTATGTTAATGAGCAGTTGAAGGGGGAATACCAGGCGTTTTTTGGTCAAATCGATTGTCTGGTTATGTTGAAGGCTCCCTCCATGGAGTGTGTGCTTGAGTGGCGTCGACTCCAGGAGCAAAAGCTGGCGACGAAAATCCGTAATGCACCAGAAAAGGGCGAGCTCCATGGTGGTGCACAGGATCTGCGCATCATGAACGACGAAGAAATCGGTCGCTTCGTCATGCACTATGAACGCGTTACCCGATCCTGTCTCGCTGAAATGCCGGGCAGGGCTGATGTTCTTATCAACGTGGCCGAGGACCACTCTCTCGGTCTTCCGCAGTTCCGTGAGTCTTGACGGAGAACGGCTATGGCCCGACCTCATTTGATTATCTTTTCCGACCTCGATGGCACCCTGCTTGATCACGATGATTACCGTTGGCAGGCCGCCGGTCCAGCCCTCGACAGGCTGAAGGCAGCCCAGATACCCCTGGTGCTTAACTCCAGCAAAACCATGCCGGAGATCCGGGCGTTGAGGGAAGAGCTTGGAAATAACGATCCGTTCATAGTCGAAAACGGTGCAGCCGTGGTTATTCCGCCCCATGCACTGGGTAATGCCGAAGAAGAAGTGGTGAATTTTGGTGCAACCCGGGATCGGGTTCTTGAGGTGCTTGGCGCTCAACGTAAGAGGGGAGCTCGATTCACGAGCTTTGCCGACATGTCCGCAAACGAGCTGGCGGCAGAGACGGGCCTGGATCCGGCGGCAGCCGGGAGGGCCAAAGAACGGCTTGGGACCGAACCATTGCTCTGGCAGGGATCGGAAGAGGAGCTGGCGGAATTTGAGGCGGCTCTGGGCTCGGAGGGCCTTCGACTGGTAGCCGGAGGACGTTTTCTTCATGCCATGGGGATATTCGATAAAGCCGATGGGGCCCGGTTCTTGCTAAACAAATACAGAGAGCAATACCGGGAGCAGTATGGCGATGCGCCCGTGTTGGCCATTGCCCTGGGCGACAGCCCCAACGATCAGCAGATGCTGGAATCGGCTGATATACCGGTGGTAATCCGGGGTGTCAAAAGCGATGAAGTGCGGCTGCCTTCGGCAAAGCACGCCATGCGCTCCCTCAAGCCCGGCCCTGAAGGCTGGAATGAGTGCGTACTCAATCTCCTGTTTGAGTACGGGTACTGACCCGTTTGAATGCGGGTATAAACAAGGAGAGCCGCCATGGGCGACTTTTACCAGAATGGCATTATCACAACCCTTCATAACCTTGTTCGGCGTCCCGTGGAGGACCTGGAAGCGGAGCTGATGAGCTTTCGCAAGGCCCGGCCAATGTCACTGGTGTTGCCGTCGCTGTATTCGGAGCTGGAGGGGCCGGCCCTGAAAAATATTGTGCACGAGCTGGGCAAGGTGCCTTATCTGGATCAGGTGGTCATTGGCCTCGACCGTGCCAATGAGGAGCAATACCGCCACGCTCTGGAATATTTCTCGGAGCTGCCTCAGAACTTCAAGGTGCTCTGGAACGATGGGCCCCGCCTCAGGAGTATCGACCTGAAGCTCAGGGAGCAGAACCTGGCGCCGACGGAGATGGGCAAGGGCCGAAACGTCTGGTACTGCTTTGGCTATGTACTGGCCTCCGGTGTCAGCAAATCCGTTGCCTTGCACGACTGCGACATCCTTACCTATTCCCGGGATCTAGTGGCCCGCCTGATCTACCCTGTGGCCAATCCCGGCTTCAACTACATGTTCTGCAAAGGCTATTACGCCCGTGTCGCCGACGGGAAAATGAACGGACGGGTGAGCCGGCTACTGGTGACGCCGCTGATCCGCGCACTGAAGAAAGTCTGTGGTCCCAACGATTTCCTCGACTACCTCGACAGTTACCGCTACCCCCTGGCCGGGGAATTCTCGTTCCGCACCGACGTGATCAATGATCTGCGCATTCCCAGTGACTGGGGTCTGGAGATCGGTGTGCTTTCGGAGATGAAGCGCAACTACGCCACCAACCGCCTTTGCCAGGTGGACATTGCCGATGTCTATGATCACAAGCACCAGGAACTCTCGGCGGAGGATGTCAGCAAAGGGCTGTCCAAAATGAGCATGGATATCGCCAAGGCCCTGTTCCGGAAGCTGGCGACCAACGGCGAGATTTTCTCCAATGAAAAATTCCGGACCATCAAGGCCACGTATTTCCGCATTGCCCTGGATTTCGTGGAGACCTACCAGAATGACGCCATTATTAACGGATTGACGTTTGATCGGCACAAGGAGGAGAAAGCCGTGGAGCTGTTTGCCCAGAACGTGATGCGGGCCGGCGCCTATTTCCTCGATAATCCGATGGATACACCCTTTATTCCCAGCTGGAACCGGGTCACAAGCGCCATTCCTGACATCAAGGAGCAGTTGCTGGAGGCGGTCGAACTGGATAACGAGGAATTCAAGCCATGACCCAGCCTCTGAAAGCGAAGCTGGTGTCCATGCTGGAGGTGGTTTACCCGGAGCTGGACTGTGACTTTCTGGCCGGGCAGTTATTGACCACCATGGGGCTGGCGCCCAACCAGGAACCGCCGCCTGCGCATCAGAATAACTGGGACGAATCGGATGTGGTGTTGATCACCTACGCCGATACGGTGCAGCAGGCGGACGAAAAGCCTCTGCAGACTCTGCACCGGTTTCTCGGCGATTGTCTGTCGGATTCCATTTCGTCGGTGCACATACTGCCGTTCTTCCCTTATAGCTCCGATGATGGCTTCTCGGTCATGGACTATCTGGCGGTGAACGAGTCCCATGGAAATTGGGAGGATATCGAGAGTATCGCCAGGGACTATAAGCTGATGGCGGATCTGGTCATCAACCATATGTCCGCACGCAGCCGCTGGTTCGAGAACTTCCGCAAACGGGTGGATCCGGGCAAGGATTATTTCTTCGAGGGTAATCCCAGAGACGACCTGAGTGCCGTGGTGCGTCCCCGTACCTCACCGCTCCTGAACCCGGTCCAGACCGACGATGGCGAGCGGTATGTCTGGTGTACCTTCAGCGAGGATCAGGTCGATCTGAATTTTGCCAATCCGAAGGTGCTGATCGAGTTCGCTGCAATCATCCGGCGCTATCTGGAACGAGGCATTATCATTTTCCGGCTTGATGCCGTCGCCTTTCTCTGGAAGGAACCGGGTACGCCCTGCATTCATCTGCAGCAAACCCATGAGCTGATCAAGATCCTCCGGCTGCTGATCGAGCATCACAGCCCTGATGCCGTGGTGATTACCGAGACCAACGTACCCAACCGGGAAAACCTGACCTACTTCGGCAACGCCAACGAAGCCCATGTCATCTACAACTTCTCGTTGCCGCCCCTGCTGATCAATACCCTGGTGACCGGTGACTGCAAGCACCTGAAAACCTGGCTGATGAGCATGCCGCCGGCCCAGATGGGCACCACCTATCTGAACTTTATTGCTTCCCATGATGGTGTTGGCATGCGGCCGACGGATGGTCTGCTGACGGAAGAGGAAAAGCAGCGGCTGATCAACACCATGGATTCTTTTGGCGGCAAGGTTTCTTTCCGGCGAACGCCGGATGGTCGGGATCAGCCCTACGAAATCAATATTGCCCTGTACGACGCACTTCAGGGCACGGCGGAGTCGGGGCGGGATCACTGGCAACTGCAGCGTTTTATCTGCGCGCACACCGTGATGCTGGCCCTGGAGGGCATTCCGGCGTTCTACATCCACAGTCTGCTGGCGACGGAAAACGATCTGGAGCGAGTAGAGCATACCGGACGGCTGCGGTCCATCAACCGCAGTCAGTGGCAACTGGACGACCTGGAGCAGAAGCTCGCGGACCCCCTGAGCCATCACAGCAAAGCGTTCCAGGAGCTGAAGCGTTTGATCGCCATTCGGCGCAAACAGCCGGCGTTTCATCCGAATGCTACCCAGTTCACCCTGCATCTCGGGCTTCAGCTGTTCGGTTTCTGGCGTCAAAGTATGCGCCGGGATCAGTCCATCTTCTGCATTCACAATATCAGCAACGAGGTGCAGCAGGTGGCCCTGAGCGACATCAATCTGATTGGTACCGATCATTGGCAGGACCTGATTTCCGGGATGACCATCGATGATCTTTCCGGCTCTATCACCCTGAAGCCATACCAGAGCGTGTGGTTGTCCAACCTGGAAGTTACCGTCTGATCATCTGACAACGTCATTTGTGCAATGCTCGAAAAACATAGGGTATCCTGTGCCCATATGAGCAAGGCCGAGACGTGATAAATGATCAAAGCAATCAAGGTAACCGGGGGCAACCTCAACTGGGAATCCTGGGAAGGGCCGGGGGAGCCGCCGGAGGACCACGTTGAAATTGAGGTTGTCTGGACAGCCATCAACCGTGCCGACCTGATGCAGCGGGCGGGTGTCTACCCACCCCCGCCGGGCGCGTCTGACATTCTGGGGCTGGAAGTCAGCGGACGCATTGCCTCGGTGGGATCAGGGGTAACCCGTTTCAAGCCCGGTGACGAGGTCTGCGCCTTGCTCACGGGCGGCGGTTACGCGACCCATGTTGTCGTGCCCGAAGTTCAGGTTTTGCCTATCCCCAAGGGTTTGTCACTCGAGAAAGCAGCGGCCATTCCCGAGGTGCTCGCCACGGCCTGGCTGAACCTTTACCACGAAGCGGCACTGAAACCGGGCGAACGGGTGCTTCTGCACGCAGGCGGAAGCGGTCTCGGCACCGCTGTCATTCAGTTGGCAACGGCCTTCGGTAACCCGGTCTTCGCCACTGCCGGTGACAAAGTCAAGCTGGAGGTTTGTCGGAAGCTGGGGGCCAGCGGTGTCTGGAACCGGAATGACGGTTCCTTTGTGGAGGCCGTTACAGCCTGGGGCGGAGTCGATATGGTTCTGGACCCGGTTGGTGGCAGCTACATTGCCGAAGACCAGCGGGTTCTGAATGTCGATGGCCGGATTGTACTGATCGGGCTGATGGGCGGCCGGATGGCCGAGGTGGATCTGGGCATCATGCTGGTCAAACGCCAGCGTATTATCGGTTCCACACTCCGCTCCCGAACGGTCGGGGATAAGGGTGAGGTCATGCAGGCGCTCTACCGGCATGTCTGGCCGCTGCTGGCCGCCGGCCAGATTGAGCCATTGATCGATAGCACCTGGCCGATCGAACAGTTGGAAGACGCGATGGCCTATGTGGCCGAGAACAGGAACACCGGCAAGGTGCTCCTGAAGATTGCCGACTGAGCAGGCAGCCTGTCGCGCCTTCCTGGATTCGTTAGTCTGCGATATGAACCAGCTGCTTGCCGAAGTTCTGGCCCTTGAGCATGCCCTTGAAGGCGTCAACGGCATTTTCCAGGCCTTCGGCAACAGTTTCCCGGTATTTCAGTTCACCGGAAGCGACCCGTGAGGCCAGAATGTCGGTGATCTTCTGGTGCTGGTCCTGCCATTCGGTCACCAGGAAAAACCGGTGTTCGGGTACCGGGTCCAGTGCCTTGAGGACGTGAAACGGGGTTTCCACGCTGGCCATATCGGTTGCATTGTAGGCGGATACGAAACCGCATATGGGCACCCGGGCGCCCGTGTTCAACAGCGGTGCCACGGCGCGCGTCACGGCACCACCCACGTTTTCAAAGTAGATATCGATGCCGTCAGGGCAGGCCGCTTTCAGGTCTGCTTCCAGATTGCCGGCCTTGTAATCCACACAGGCGTCGAAACCCAGCTCATTGACCACGTAATTGCACTTTTCGGGGCCGCCGGCAACGCCAACAACCCGGCAGCCCTCTGATTTGGCAGTCTGGCCAACGACGGTGCCTACAGGCCCGGAAGCGGCAGAGACAACCACGGTTTCGCCGGCTTTCGGCTTACCCACGTACATCAGGCCGCAGTACCCCGTGCGCCCAGGCATACCGGCAACGCCGAGATAGGCTTGCAGGGGTACGTTGTCTCGCTGCTGAATCTTGTACACCATCGGCGCATCGCCCGGGAAGGTAACGTATTCCTGCCAACCGGAATAACAAGTGACCAGATCACCGACCTTCAGGGCGTCCGAGCGGGATTCCACCACCCGGGCAACGCTCTCGCCGACAATGGGCTCGTCGATGCCGATAGGGTCCATGTAACCTTTGGCATCGTTCATACGAGGGCGCATGTAAGGATCCAGCGACAGCCAGAGCACCTGTGCGACCACCTCACCCTCATTGGGGGAGCGAACGGGGCGCTCTTCCAACACCAGATCGCCTTGTTGAATTTCACCCTGGGGGCGCTGTTTGAGTACAACGGCTCGGTTCCTGTATTCGCTCACTTGTTCTCTCCGGTTGCATAATGAAACCAGATTAGGGTGCAGCAGATTCCGGTGTCGGTCAACCTTCTGGCCAGGTTGATGTGATTGAAATGTTTTGCATCAGTTGTAGCGACATGCAACAAATGCAATAATTTGTGGCGTATGAACAGGTATCGTATCTGGAGGTCACCATGACAACCGCTGTTCGTCTTGACGACACATTGGTCCGCCATGCTGCGGCGGAGGGTGCAGTCCATCGGCGCTCGACACCCAAGCAGATCGAGTACTGGGCCGAGATAGGGCGTGCCGTCGCCGGCGACGTGAGCGCCGAAGATCTGATCGCCATTCTCCAGGGTATTCGCCGGGTGAGGGTTGAGCCGGTGGTGGCCGAGCAGGTTTCCAGCGATGACCTCTGGGCTGAGGTGGATCAGGCCCGGGCAAGTGGCGAACTGGAGCGCTCTATCAGCCGCGGGCGTACGGTGTATCAGGCGTCTGGAAAGAAACCGGGCTATCTGGAAGCCATATATCCGGATGGCTCCCGGGAAATCGGTCAGTTTCGCAATGGGCGCTTTGAGGCACTGAGTGACCGTGACAACGCAGCCTGACCTCTGGCTGCTGGTTGGCGGTAACGGTGCGGGCAAAACCACATTTTATGAGCGGTTCCTGGCCCGCCGGAAGATTCCGCTGGTAAACGCCGACAACATCGCCCGCAGCGTGTGGCCGGACGCGCCCGAAAAGCACAGTTACGAGGCTGCACTGATTGCGGAAAGGGAACGACTCAGGCTTATTGAGGAGAGGCAGACCTTCTGCTTCGAAACCGTCTTCTCCCACCCCTCGAAAGTGGATTTTGTCGGGACAGCCAAAGCCGCCGGATTTCGGGTTCGGATGTTTTACTTCCATCTGGAATTGCCCTCCCTGAACAAGGCGCGGGTCGCCTCCCGGGTAACAGCCGGCGGCCACAATGTCCCGGAAGCCAAGATTGAGTCGAGGATTCCACGAACGCTGGCGAATCTGCGCCAATGCATTGGTCTGGCGGACGAATTGCACCTGGTCGATAACTCGCGCCTTGATCAGCCTTACGTACGCGTCGCGGTCTGCGAAAATGGGCAGTGGTGTGCCTTGCAGGATAATTTGCCGCAGTGGGCAAGCGATCTGATTGATCGCTGATCATTCACCCTGGCCAGCTGTCCGGCACTACGAATAAGCGATTGGTTTCCTGCCAGAGGCCGGTGACGGAATCCTGCTTCAGCTTCGCGAACAAGAGCGGGATCTCGGCGCGTTCGATGGTGGCCAGTGCGGCATTCACTGCATCAGGAGCGGGGGATTCGTATTGACGCCACGGGCCGATCCAGTGGGGTTTGTTCAGGAGCACCCAACCGGGAAGGTCCGATGATTCAACCTGTGAGAGGTAGCACCACTGGCCTCGAAGGTGATTTGCAGGCACGGACTGCGGGGCGCTCACCTGTGTTCCGGTCGGGTAAAAAAGGTATCCGGGCATGAAAATGCGGGGTATGACAGGTTCTTTGATACCCATGTCTGCCAGCAGCGCCCTGGTTTCGGGCAGCGTGGTTCGCTGGCTTTGCAAGCGCAACATCCGGTCTGCTTTCAGGTCCAGCCGATCCCGGGCGTTCGGTCCATACCACAGGGTTCTCCCGCTGTGCTCCGGAACCCCCAGGTAATACTTGATGGCAATTTCGTGGTGCTCAATTCGATCTTCATTCCGATTGTGCACGACAAAATCCAGTTCGCCGATGGTTCGCCCGTTGGACTGTATCTGTTGGTTTTGAAGCAGAACTTCCCAGCCCAGCAGATCTTCCAGCAATACCCGGTAAAGCCGTTCGAAGTAGAACCCGAGCCGTTTCTGGGGCGGTTCTCTCAGCAGAGGCGGTGCTGTTTGCAGGTTGTGATCCCAGGCTTTAATTTCTTCCGTTACATCATCTGGCAGAAAGCGACCTGGCTCAAACGTCAGCGGTGACTGCAACAGCTGAGGTGCCTGGCATATCCAGGCAAGGTGTCGGACCGCGGGGGTGGTCAGCTCAGAGGCAGAGTAGGGGGCTGTTTTTGCATCCATATGGCCAGAATACCGTAAACTGTCCGCAAGGCACGATGATCAGTTCACTTCACTTCTGAAGGAGGCTACATGCAATATCTTCACACCATGATCCGGGTGAGTAATCTGGAAGAGACGCTGCATTTCTTTTGCGATTTGCTGGGAATGATTGAAATCAGTCGCAAGAGTAGCGACAAAGGCCGGTTTACCCTGGTTTTCCTGGCTGCGCCGGAAGACGAGGCGCGTGCCCGAGAAGACCGGGCGCCGATGATCGAGCTCACCTATAACTGGGATCCTGAAGAGTACACTGGCGGGCGCAATTTTGGCCACCTTGCTTACCGGGTGGACGACATTTATGCGCTTTGCGAGCACCTCAAAGCCAATGGCGTAACCATTAATCGCCCGCCCCGTGATGGGCATATGGCTTTTATCCGTACCCCGGATAACATCTCTATCGAGCTTTTGCAGAAAGGTGAGGCGCTTCCACCGAGAGAACCGTGGGCCAGCATGGAAAACACTGGTACCTGGTGAGCCCTGCAGGCGGGCCGCCGCGTGGGGCCAGAGCGTGATACAATAACAATGTGCAACAAAGCTTTCGCATCAGGATGATGCATCAAGAACATGGAGACGTTCGATGGACGATTGGCAAGGATGCCTGGATCCCCAGTGCCAGACCGCTTTACTACGAGCCCGGGAAAGCGTTGAACGCCGTGGCGGCTCGGTGATTACCGCTGAAGACTACCTGCTTGCCCTGCTGGACTCTGTACCCGATATTGTCCGCTTTTTGCGGGGCTGCGGCGTGGATATGGATGAACTCACCCGCACCATTCAATGCGAACAACCGATAGTGACGGAAGTTGGTGGTGAAGGACAGTTGTCATCCCAGTTGATGTATTGGTTTGCATCGGCCAGGGAAACCAGCAATTCCCCATGGCTGGGGTGGTCGCAGCTGCTTGCGACATTGGTTCGCCATGCGGAGCGGCTGCAGGAAAAAGCCTATGTGGCAGTTTTCGAGCTGGTCCCTCGCTGGCCCGATCCTTCGGAAGAGCGGGAGCCGGCTCCGATCGATGAATTCCACAGAGCTCCTGTCGTTGTCACTGATTCCGCGTGGGTTGAGCTGGCGGAGGACGTTGCGATCAGTCTGGCGGCATCCCCGTCAGCCATGCTCTGGGTCCGGGGTGATCGGGGTTCGGGTAAAACAGCGTGGCTGCAATCACTGCTACCAACACTGGAACTCGATTATGTTGAGCTGGACCTCCGCCGTGAAGCGGAAATCATGGCCAGTGATCTTCCGGTTCTTCCAGAGCGCCGGGTGCAGGGCGAGCCTGGTGAGAGTGGATCACGCTGGCCGGTCCTTGTGCTGGACAATATCTCACCCGCAGATCTCATTGCGCTGATGAATCTGCCCGATGGTCTGGCCTCTGAGTTGTTGCTGCAATGGGCCGGGCCGATTCTACTGCTGGGTCCCGGCGAGGCCGCCGACAGCAGTTCGGCCGCCACACTCCAGCATCGCCTGGGCCGTACCCTCGACATCTTTGCCATGCCGGCTTCCAGCGTTGTCCAACGGCAGGCTATTCTGACGGCACATCAGGCCGCCTTAGAGAAGCAATGGAATATCCAGATTCCTCGCTCCGTGATCCGATTTGCGGCCTCTCGCCGAAGCCGTTGTGTGAGCACTCCCGGAGGAATGCTCCAATGGCTGGAGCGCTCGGCTGCCAGGCTCAATCTCTTTGCTCGAAGGGGCCCGGCCGAGGCGGTGGCCCTGTCCGGGCAGGAAGACACTCTGCGACGTCAGTCGCTGGTGGCCCTGGCCCGCAAGGAGCCTCTTGACGATATCGAAGCATCGCTGGGAGAGATACAGCTTCATCGGGTGGCGGCAGAGGTGGCCTGGCATGAGCGTAAGGCGGCCGGCACCTTGCGTCAGCTTTCTGCTGAAGATTTACGACAGGAACTGGAGCGCTGGGTTGCAGCGCGACCCGGGCCGGTTCACTATGTGCTGCATTGTAATCAGCAGGATGGAGATTCAGCGGGTGCAGGATCTGGAAATTTACATTCGTGATCTGGAACCGGGTGCGGTGTCAGGGTGGCTAGAGAATCACCTGGACGAACTGGAACTCGATGATGGTGAGGTGACGCGCGTGATCAAGGGCGTTGGCCGCTACGAGGGCGAAAGACTTCGGATATCGCTTTATCCCGGAGCTTTCGGAAAACGATTTACGTCACTGGTTATTGAAGGCCCCAGAGTGCCCTGGAACAGTGATCTGGACTGCGCGCGCAGTGCCTGGCGTGCAATGGATACCGAGATTCGTTGCAGCCCGGGAGACTGGACAGAAGGGGAGCCTGTAGAGGATGAGAAATGGTGGCGATTGGACCACCGGGGCGAGCAACAGGTCGTCTGGAACTGAAAGAGGCAGCCCGTGGGCTGCCTCTCTTTTTAGCGGGCGATTCAGTCGCTCAGGATGGACACGTTGTCGGCCTGGAGGCCTTTGTCTGCTTCCACAACGTTAAAGCGTACCAGTTGACCCTGACGCAGAACCCGGCGCCCGCGGCCACGAATGGCACGGAAGTGAACGAATACTTCATCGCCACTGTCGCGCACGATGAAGCCGAAGCCTTTCTTGACGTTGAACCACTTTACGGTGCCTTCCTCGTTACCCTCAGGGCTGCTTTCGTCATAGCCGTCATCATCGTCATCGCGGCTCTGACTGGGTGCACGGTTGTTCGACCGGGATGTTTGTTGCTTTTCGGCCGGTTTCTTGACTGACAACGCAATGGCCAGAAAGCCCGCAATGCCGAAAACGATCAGCGAGATAATGTAGGCTGCGATGCCACGGTTGCTACCCAGGGCTTCCACAAGTTGGCCCGCAGCGATCAGGCGAAGAGGCTCTGGGGTGAAAGACAGCAAAATGGCAAGCACCAGCGGTGCGGGAATGGCGATCAGGAGAGAAAAAAGGATCGCTTTGGATGGATTACGCATTGACTGAAATTTCTCCATTCTTGTAACGCTAACGATAAAAACCGGATATCGGGTAAAATCGCACATCCGGCCGGTGAAAACCGACAGTACCCCGAAAATCGGGCGCGCTGGCGGGCAAAAGCGGAATGATACCAGATTATCCCGAGCGCTGACCAAGCAGCGGGATACGCAGTGTCATCGATCACATTCTAGAGAGATTTACCCAGGGGAGTGCCAATAGCCGATGAGCCAGAACGATCTGGAAACCCGACTGGATGAGCTGGAAACCCGGCTGGCTTTCCAGGATGACGTTATCAATACCTTGAGCGAGCAGGTGGCCAGGCAGGAAATGGATATCCGTGAACTGTGGGAAGCCAAGCGGTTGCTGCACAAGCAGCTCAAGGATGTTTCGCCGTCCAATATCAAGTCGGAGCAGGACGAAACACCTCCTCCTCATTACTGAAGATGGCGCAATAAAAAGGGTCAGGTGGAATCTTCACCTGACCCTTTTTTGTGGGATTCCGATTTTGACCTTTATGCCAGGAGTTCGATCAGAATCTGTTCGTAGATGTCCGACAGAGTGTTGAGATCCTCGGCTTTCACGCATTCATCCACCTTGTGAATGGTGGCATTGATAGGGCCAAGTTCCACCACCTGTGCACCGGTTGGCGCGATGAAACGGCCATCGGACGTGCCGCCGGAGGTCGAAAGCTCGGTTTCCCGGCCGGTCACTGTGCGAATGGCGCTCTGGCTGGCGGATACGAGCGCTCCCTTGTCCGTGAGGAACGGACGGCCACTCAGGTGCCACTGCAGGTCGTATTTCAGCTTGTGGCGGTCCAGGATGGCTACCACCCGTTCTTCCAGACTCTCTGCGGTGTTTTCCGTGCAGTACCGGAAATTGAAATGCACGAGGCATTCACCGGGAATAATGTTGCTTCCGGTGCCCGCTTCCATTCTGGTGATCTGGAATGTGGTTGGCGGGAAGAAGTCGTTGCCGTTATCCCAGAACTCCTTCGCCAACGCATCCAGTGCCGGGGCCACGGAATGAACCGGGTTCTCGGCAAGATGCGGGTAGGCAACGTGGCCCTGAACGCCATGCACTGTCAGATAACCATGTAAGGAACCCCGGCGGCCGTTCTTGATCACGTCTCCCACTTCATGGGTGCTGGAGGGTTCGCCGATCAGGCACCAGTCAATCTTTTCGTTCCTGGCTTCGAGGGCTTCCACCACTTTCACGGTGCCGTGTTGGGCCGGGCCCTCTTCATCGCTGGTGATCAGCAGGGCAATGGAGCCACGGTGATCGGGGTGTTTTCCAACGAATCGCTCACAGGCGGTTACGAAGGCCGCAAGGCTGCCCTTCATGTCCGCCGCGCCACGGCCCAGCAAATAGCCGTCCTTGATTACCGGATCAAACGGCGGGTGTGCCCAGTTCTTCTCCGGACCAGTCGGCACCACATCGGTATGGCCGGCAAAGGCCAGCACCGGCCCCTCTGAGCCCTTGCGGGCCCAGAGGTTATCGGTATCGCCAAATCTCAGGTTTTCGCCAGTGAAGCCCAGAGGTGCCAGCCGCGACATCATCAGTTCCTGGCAGCCGGCATCTTCGGGAGTGACGGACTGCCGGCGGATCAGGTCAATGGCAAGTTCGAGGGTCGGGGAATCAGTTGTTTGCATGCAGCTCTTCATTCAGCTCGATGGCAGACTTGTTGGTTTTGCACTCGACCGCGCCGGTCTGACTGTTGCGGCGGAACAGAAGATCCGGCTGGTTGGCCAGATCGCGAGCCTTGATAACCTCAACCAGCTCGTTGTTGTCGTCGAGCAGGGCAATCTTGGTTCCGGCGGTGATGTACAGGCCGGCTTCCACTTTGCAGCGGTCGCCCAGTGGGATACCTATACCGGCGTTGGCACCGATCAGGCAGTTCTCGCCAACCGCAATGATGATGTTGCCACCACCGGACAGGGTGCCCATGGTGGAGCAGCCACCGCCCAGGTCGGAACCCTTGCCAACCATAACGCCGGCGGAGATGCGGCCCTCGATCATGCTGGTGCCTTCGGTGCCGGCGTTGAAGTTGATGAAGCCTTCGTGCATGACGGTGGTACCTTCACCAACATAGGCGCCAAGACGGACCCGCGCAGTGTCGGCAATGCGAACACCCTTCGGTACCACATAATCTGTCATCTGCGGGAATTTATCGACGGACTTGACTTCCAATGTGCGGCCTTCAAGGCGGGCCTGTAACTGACGATCGGAGAGCTCGTTCAGGTCGATTGCGCCCTCATTGGTCCAGGCCAGGTTGGGTAGCAGCCCAAAGATGCCATCGAGCTTCAGACCATGGGGTTTTGCCATGCGGTGGGAAATCAGGTGAAGCTTGAGGTAAACCTCGGGCGTGCTGGAAGCTGTGTCATCGGTTTCCAGTACCGTAACAACGACCGGGCGTTTGCTGTCGGCCGCTTTGTCCGCCAGGGTTGCCTGGTCGGTCTGGCCAATTTGTCGCAGAGCATTGGCTAGCTGGCTGAGCTGTTCGGCGGTCGCGCTGATCGCCTGGTTGCCGCCCTTGTATTCCAGGACATTGGAGATGACGTCCATCAGGGTGTTATCGGGTGTCATG
>MDTA01159464.1_pt1 | contig 30319 bp, 25 predicted proteins | sample 811151 | NCBI WGS metagenome assembly MDTA01 (sample SAMN05326648, study PRJNA326480) | marine metagenome | isolation source: seawater | place: Indian Ocean: South | collected 2010 | reverse complement strand
TTCATAAGCTTCCATAACTTCTAACCACTTTAACAGGTCACAAACAAAACTTGTACTCTTTGTTTTACGAATTCGATCTCTCGCCTTTTCGCTGAGCATTACAAGCCCAGAACACGGAGACGACGACCAGCCTTTTTGTGGTGCACTTAAAAGAACATCGATGCCTACCGTTTTCATATCAACCCAAAGTGCTCCAGAAGCTACACAGTCAAGGACAAAAATACCATCGATTGAATGAACCGCATCAGCTATCTCCTTAAGGTGTCCATCCGGCAATATCATGCCAGCAGAGGTTTCTACATGAGGAGCGTAAACTACGTCGGGTTTTTCTAATTCAATTTTTCTAATAATTTCATCGATTGGCATTGGAGAAAAGGCTGAATTGCTATTTTTTTTGTCTCTCTGTGCCTTCAGAACTATTGTTTCAGAGGCTATTCTACCTGTTTCTAGAATTTGGCTCCAGCGATAACTGAACCATCCGTTTCTAATTATTAGGCACTTTTTATTCGAACTAAATTGTCTCGCTATTGCTTCCATACCGAAAGTTCCACCTCCCGGTATTACTATGACCGAAGATGCATTATAGACTTTTTTCAAACCATTAGAAATATCAATCATGACATTTTGAAAAGATTTTGACATGTGGTTTAGCGATCTGTCGGTAAATACTACAGAATATTCTAAAAGTCCCTCTGGATCTACATTGGGTAATAAGCCTGCCAACTTTAAACTCCCCTAAAATACATTTTCACACTTAGTAGAATAATCTTTTTTTTTGTTTTGTCACTACATTGGAAATATTTTATTTCCATTTGTTAGACATAAATTTTAAATTTTGAGAGTTTCACTTTATTTGCCTATTAAATAACCAAATATTTTAAAAACGAGAAAAGTTCAAAATAGAAACTAACTCTCCATTGCATAAATATTAAATAGAGATATATAGACACAAAGTCGTACTCCGTGCGACGACCTTGTTTAGTTTTACAGGATGCAATTTAATGGAAAAATTTTCTCAAAAATGGGCCCAGTTTGTAATGAAAAACCGAGTGTTGGTTTTGCTTTTTACCTTGATTACCATGATAATTTCGGTCGGAATAATACTAACTAATCCTCCTCCTTATAATAATTCTAGCGAAATTTGGTTTTTAGAAGGTGATCCAGATTTGGAGGCATTCTATGATATGCAAGATAAATTCGGTGACTCGGAATATATGGCGGTTGGTATTCCTGCTCGGTCGGGTGATCAGGACGTGTTTCATCCAGAAACCATAAAGATGATAGCTAAAATAACTGAAATGTTGGAAGACCATGAGATAGTTACACAAGTTAGAAGTCTTTCTAAGTATCAATATACGCACAATGACAATGATATGATGTCCACAGATTATCTCTTCGAAGATGTTGAAGAAATAGATATAGATCTAAAGATCTTGGATAGGGCTCGAGATATAATATTAGGGGAGAAACTAGCTCTCGACAACCTCGTATCGTCTGATCTAAAACATACGAGAATTGTAGCTAGAACTGAATATATAGAGGGTGAAAACGACCACAAAGTAAAAGTTGTAAGCGATTTGATGAACTTTATCGAAGAAAATGGGTTTCGTGATATGGGTTATGATATTCATTTGGCAGGTGTACAGGTTTTCATGGAGCGCTTTGAAACACTTAGCAAAAGAGATCAAGCCTGGATTAATCCCACTATGGCTATAATCATGATTTTCATCCTTTTCCTTACGTTCAGATCAATAGGAGGCATGCTGTTCCCCTGGGTGGTAATAGCCTCATGTATAGCCATAACCACAGGTATTCAGGCGTATTTGGGCTTTGCTTTTACGGCCATGACAACGGCGTTAGCGCCCACTTTAATGATCATTGGGATGGGAGTAAGTGTACATGTGATGAACGAATTCTACAACATGCGTTCACGAAATCATTCAGGTTACGATGCGTCAATAAAAACCATAGAAAACTTGTTTCAGCCAGTATTCTTCACTGCTCTGACAACTTCTATTGGTTTTGGAGCTTTAGCAGTCACCCAGCTGGTGCCAGTTCGGGAATATGCTGCTTTGGCTTCAAGTGCATCCATGATAATCTTTCTATTCTCTATGACAGCACTGCCTGCTGTTCTTAGCTTTTCAAAAAGGGTATCAAAAAGAACCATAAAAGCCTACCAGGAGGATTGGGCAACAATAGTCACAAATTCGATACCCAAATTTACTAATAAAAACAGAAAAAATATCGGCTTTGTAAGTCTATTAATATTTATTTTTAGCTTGATTACGGTCGCCAATATAAAAGTAGACTCAAATGTGGTCCGCTATTTTAAAAAGGATTCTTGGGTTGCGCAAGATATGCACTATTTTGATCAGACGTTCAAAGGAATTGCAAATATTGAATACATTTTGGACTCTGGACAAGAGGGAGGAGCAAAAGACCCTGAATTCTTGACAAAAGTGGAAGCTTTTGAAGAATACTTAGAAGCACTGGAAGAGTCTGAAAAATCAACTACGCTTTTGGATTTTTTCAAGCAGATTCGGCAGGCATTTACGGGAGATGATGAAAGTTATTACCTTCTTCCGGAAAACTCAGATATGGCGGCGCAGCTCTTGCTTATGTACGAAAACTCAGGGCCAGAAGAAGACCTTTCAGATTTAAAGGACTTCGATGATCGATTTGTACGTGTCACTTTACCAATAATAAATATGACAAGTAATGTAATGTTAGAATTTATGGCAAAGACAAACGACTATGCGCAAGAAAATTTTGGGGAGTTGAAAGTGGAATTAACTGGGCCAACTGTTATGTTTGCCGCTCAAGAAAAATACGTTAATGAAGGATTGCCGCGATCCTTCGCACTGGCTTTGGTTTTTATTGGTATTAGCTTTTTTGTTTTGTTTAGATCGATAAAGTATGGGTTTCTTGCTCTAATACCGAGCGTAGTACCAATTATTATGGCTGGAGGTGTCGCTACATTAATTGGGATTGACTTAGACCTTGGAACGTTAATTGTTGGAGCTATGACAATGGGTATTGCCGTTGATGACGCTATACATGTCGTCGCAAGATATGTGTCGGGTAGAAGACGAGGGTTGGGTACCGACGCAGCAGTTCGCGATGCGATGAATGAAGCTGGGCGCGCTGTGATTTTTACCTCTATAATATTGGTCATTGGATTTTCAACAATGCTCTTTGGCGCGTTGACACCATTCATTAATATTGGAATATTTACGGCTGTAATTATGGGTTTGGCACTGATTGGTGATTTAATTGTTTTGCCTGCTCTTTTATATATATTTGATAATGACAAAAATGAACTTATTGACTCCGGTGTAGCTGCTACCTAGAGCAATTTTTAATGGAGATGCATTATGAGAGTGGGTAAAATTTTAATGGTTTTTGTTGTGCTTCTGAGCACCACAAAAGCTACCTTTGCAATTACAGTAGAAGAGATTATGCGAAAAGTTGATGAACGCGAGGCTGGTCGGACACAGATATCAACTGCAACAATGACCCTGGTCGATAAAAAAGACAGAAAGAGGATAAGAAAATTGAAACTTTTTTCAAAGGAATTTTCTGATGTAGACAAAACCATCACTTTTTTCCTATCACCTGCTGATGTAAAAGATACCTCGTTTTTATCTTACGATTGGAAAGATGAAAGTAAGGAAGATGACTCGTGGCTGTATTTACCTGCGATGCAGAGAGTAAATAGAACTGCAGCTGGGGATAAGTCTAATTCTTGGATGGGAAGTGATTTCACTTTTAGTGACGTAGAAGGCATTGAATTAAATGAATATTCATATAAAATGTTATCGGAAAGTGATCCAATTGATGGACATGACTGCTGGAAAATTGAGGCTATCCCGAAGTCTAAAGATGTCATAAAAAAGACTGGATATTTAAAGTCGATTAATTGGATAAGGAAAGACGCTTTCTTAGTGGTTAGAGGCATAAACTACGTAAAAAAAGGTAAAAAGGTGAAGTATTTTTCGACCAAAAATATCAAACAGGTTGATGGTATATGGACAATCGGAACAATTCAAATGGTTACAACGAAAAATAAAAAGGTCCAGCATTCAAGTATATTTAATCTCGATGATGTAGCTTACAATAGGCCTGTTGAGGATAAAATGTTCGAAGTTGAGACGATGCAGAGAGGTTTATGATTGAAATCGCTAAGGAGATTTAATTTTATAATTTCGTTTATAGTGCTTTTTGCCTCATTTGTGGAAGCTCAAACCCTCGAGGATACCGATGAAATGGGATTTTTTGACATTCAGGATGGATTAGGTGAAGAGAGTTTTTTCGCTATAGACGAGACTGAAAATAATGAAGAGAGAAATAAGACTGAACCTGACGGTATTCCAGCTTACTCAATTTCTGGATCGATTAAACAAGATTTCATTTATGGTATTTCTGAGCCTGGCGATGAGTTTAATCGTAATCAGGAGGGGATAGAAAAAATTTACTCGGAGTTCTTCTTACAAGCTCGAAATAGTCTAAATAAAAATTCTAAGATTAAATTTAGTGGTGTTATTAATTACGATTGGGGTACTTGGCGTAATGGAGCCTATTCCTTGGGTGATACTAAAGCTGATTTTGATCTTAACGACTTCTTTTTAGATTTAACTTTAGACTCAGGTCTTTGGTTAAGATTAGGTAACCAAATAGTTGCTCGAGGTGAAATAGATTCTATTAAGATCACAGATCTTGTTAACCCTGTCGATTTGTCTGCACCGGGCCAAGTCGAACTAAAAGACATTAGAATGCAGGTTCCTGCTTTGCTGGTTTCGATGCCAGTCGGAAATGCAACAGGTGAGCTGATTTTCACAAATGATGCTGGTTCGGACAAGTTAGGTTCAGAGAGTCCCGGAAGTGCTTTTGATTTTTCTATTCTGAATAGTCAAATATTCGCTCTTTTACCTGAAGGGGCAAGCGTAGTTTTGACAGATGAAGAGCCGCAGAAAAGCTGGGAAGCGATAGGCAGATTAAATTACAAATTAAATGGAGGCGATTTTTCGATGACCGCTGGAGAGGTTAATTGGAATCAGTCGAATATTCAGACAGTAATTGAAGGTGTACCTCTTCAATTGGCTTATGGATATGATCGCGTTAAAGTTCTTGGTGTAAGCGGAAATTTTGTACGAAGTGACTATCTCTTTAAGTATGAGACTGCACTGAGAGATGGTGGTAAATTCCAAGCTACTGAACCATTTGCTCCTTGGATTGAACATAAAGAGATAGCTGCTGCCGTAGGTTTGGATTACAGTGGTTTGCCAGAAACAGTTTTGAGTGCTGAATTTAATACCTCAAACATTTTGAATTATTCCGATGCTCTCGCTCGCGACAAAAGTGAGTCCGGTTATTTGCTTCAAGCCAGATGGACTGGTTACAACAATTTGTTAAGCGTGTACGGAGCATATAATAAGTTTACAACAGATGACAGTTCGACAGCGACGATTTTTATTGAGTATGACTTAACCGATAGTATTCGATTAGATGGAAGCTTCGTTTTTTATGATGCAAAATCACAAGAAGATTTGTTATTCTCCTTTAAAGATCAGGACGTAGTCAAAGCATCAGTAAGGTATAGCTTCTGACGAGCTTTAATAATATAAGTCTGATTAAGCATGAAAAAGCTGTTACATTTTCTATAAATATTCAGAGTAACATTCAAATAATTATAGTCTCCATAAATTGCTACAAGACTATTCAGTTCTGTTGATTACATATATGCCAATAACTACAAGTGTTCCAGATAACAAAATATTTGAAGTTAAAGGTTCATTTAAAAACAGCCAGCCAAAAGAAATTCCAAATATTGGAGTTAAGAAAGCAAAGCTTGCTACACCCGATGCAGGATATATTGATAAGAGCCATAGCCAGAAAATAAAACCTATGGTAACGACAACTATTGATTGGAAAAGAAGCCCCCAGATGTAGATAAATTTAAATTCTCTGAGGACATCGCCAAAAAACATTGATGATAACAATAAGATAGGTGCCGAAACCAACACCATCCAAAGAAGTTGCATTTCAGGTGTAATTTTTGAGAAATAAGTACCTCTAGCCAGCAGTATTATAGCGGCCCAACCAATTGCACCACCAAGCGCAAAGATATCACCGATAATACTAGCCTCAGTATTCGAAGTTCCGACATCTTTTGATAGTATAGCCCAAACAACTCCAGTAAAAGCCAAAATCAATCCAAACAATTTAAGAAAAGAAATTTTTTCATTTGGCAAAAGAAAGTGTGCCATAATGCTTAGCCACAATGGCATGGAGTAATAAATGATAGAGTTTCGTACTACCGTTGTGTAGTCAAGAGCCATAAATAAACATAGAAACTCGAAGGCAAAGATGACTCCTGCAAGAATTCCTACCTTCCATTCTTTGGTAGGAAACTGTATCGGCATCTTTTTATATTTCATCAAAGCTATAATACAAATTGCTGCAATGACGGATCGCAGGCCACAAAAGAAAACGGGTTGAATACCTGTATTTACTACCTTAATGACTACATGATTTATTCCAAGTAGAGCAGAAAATCCGATGAGTGATACCGCCCCAAAGGTGTCAATTGTTTGTTTTTTTTTAAAATCAAATGTTCTAAGTTTCATATGCGGTGTTTTAACTAAGGTAGAATATAATCGGGGGTTATTTCGGAAATTTTTGATAATCCAATTTGAGCAAGAGTTACCTGAATTTCCTTGGATATATAATTAAAGATCGTTTTTAAACCACGTTCGCCATCTGCTCCTATCGCATATAAAACGGGTCGCCCTAACATAACAAAATCTGCACCACAGGCATATGCTTTTACAATATCTTCACCGTTCCGTACCCCTGTATCAAAAATTAACGGGTAATCTTTTCCTACAGCTTTGCGTATCTTAGGTAATTGAGTAATTGCAGGCGGAAGGCTATCTAATTGACGTGCACCATGACCGGAAACATAAATTGCATCTACTCCACAGTCCTTAATTTTTATAGAGTCATTTGGATCTAAAACACCTTTAACTATTAGATTTCCATTCCAAAGATCTCTAAGCCTCTTTAAAAATGTCCAGTCAGCACCCGCACGAGGTCGGTCACGGCGAAAAGGTGGTAGGCCTTTAAAATTTGCTGGTTCAGGAGAACCGCCGGCGAGCAACATTGAAATTGACCAGGATGGATGAATAGCACAGTCTACGAACTGAGAAAAATTAGGCCACCAAGGCACTTTAAAATTTTGTCTCAATTCCCTTGGTCTTCTTCCTAAATCGGGAACATCAACAGTCAGAATTAAAGTTTTATAACCCGCAGCCGCTGCTCTATTTGCCATTGCAATTCCGTCATCAGGATCATCATATACATAGAGTTGGAACCAACCATTGCCGTTTGTATACCGAATTGTTTCCTCTAAAGAAGTTGATGCCATAGTTGAAAAGCAGACTGGTGTGTTAAAGTAGGAACCAGCTTTTGCTATAAATTTGTCTGCTCTTGGATGGCTTAAGTTACACATTCCCATTGGTGCGATCCCAAATGGAATATCGGTTTTATGATTAAGAATTTGATGGTTGATGTATCGGGTCGACCCTTTCCGCAGTACTTTAGGGACAAGTCTTATATCTTTAAGAGCTTTTCTTCCAAGGTGTTCTCCGTGCTCAGTTAAGGCTGACCCATCAAAATAATCAAAAGCCATTTTAGGTAATTTCTTTCGTGCAAAATTGCGGGCATCATCTGAAGTTTGCAGTTTTATGCTTGAAAAATTTACCATTTGATGAACTCTTTCTTTTTTACACTAAGCTTGAAGACTTACAAAATTACTTTATACGATTTTCTACATATGAAAAGTGTTGTGAGCAATTCCAATTATTCAAAATATTAAAAATAATTTTGTTAATGAAATACTATCTCTAATGCGGTCTTGAAAAAAGGTAAGTACTTGGCTTAGGTTCAATGAAAATCGTATAGGATAAGCTAATGAGTCTCAAATATTTAAAGCGCGCCACCAAAAGTCGTACCCTCTCCTTGTCTGATGTAACAAAAACTGTCAAGTCAATGTTAACCAAAATTCAGAGTGAAGGTGAGGAAAAAGCTTTATATTATGCCAAAAAGTTTGACAAATATGATGGAAATATAATCTTGACTGAGGAAGAAATTCATTTAGCAAAAAGTAGTGTATCGCAGCGTTTAAAGGATGATATTAAATTTTCTTATGATAATGTTCGGCGGTTTGCTGAGTTTCAAAAAAATACTTTAAATGATTTTGAAATTGAAATAGTACCAGAATTTACCACTGGGCAGAAATATATACCATGTAGTTCGGTTGGATGCTATATACCGGGCGGCCGTTATAGTCACGTTGCCTCTGCAATAATGACGGTTGCAACTGCTAAAGTCGCCGGCTGTGATCATATTGTCGCCTGTTCCCCTCCCAGCCGAGATGTTGGAATAAATGCAGAAATTATTTATACTGCTGACTTATGTGGAGCAGACAAAATAATTGCTATGGGAGGTGTTCAGGCTATAGCTGCCATGGCTTATGGGTTATTTGGATTGCCGAAAGCTGATATTTTAGTGGGACCAGGAAATCAGTATGTGGCAGAGGCGAAAAGACTTCTATTTGGAAAGGTAGGTTTAGATATGGTTGCAGGTCCCACTGATAGTTTGGTGTTGGCTGATAAATACGCTGATCCGGAAATTATTGCTATAGATTTGATTGGACAAGCTGAACATGGTTATAACTCCCCTGTTTGGTTGGTAACTGACGATACAAACCTCGCAGAGGTGGTGTTAAGGAAAATTCCAGATATTATTGAAGCTCTCCCCCAACCTAATAGAGAAAATGCAGAGGCTTCATGGAGGGATTATGGAGAAATTATCGTTTGCTCTGATAGAGAGGAAATGGCCATAACAGCCGATGAATATGCACCAGAGCATTTGAGCGTGCAGGCTAAAGATTTGCAATGGTGGCTGGAACGTTTAAAGTGCTATGGTTCGCTGTTTTTAGGAGAAGAAACAACTGTTGCGTATGGAGACAAGGCGTCAGGTACAAATCACGTTTTGCCCACATCTCGCTCGGCTCGATACACTGGCGGGTTATCAGTTCACAAATATATGAAACTTGTAACTTGGCAAAAAACCACACGTAAGGGCTCCCGGGCCGTTGCAGAAGCAACGGCACGCATTAGCCGCGCTGAGGGAATGGAAGGTCATGCTCGTACAGCTGACATAAGGCTTAAGAAATATTTTCCTTACCAAGAATTTGATTTACTTGGAGAATAATATGTTAGTAAATGGTGTTGAGCTGTTTGTAAGTCATAGCACAATCGCTAGCGCTATGGGCTTAAGCGACGCATAGGTCAAATTCTTGTATAAAATAAGGTAAAAATTGTTGGAATGGCAAGAATAGAGAAACGTCTGAATAAGCCGAATGCCAAGGCTTATGTTATTCAGAAAAATAGCAATTTTTCATGGTTCGAAGGTCGACCACTATCTGATGGCGCCGAAGTATTCCGGGAAATTGTGGATGGAAAGGTTTCATCATCGAACGTAGTATTGTGGCCATAATATATCAGATTTATCGTTATATTTTTTGTTCACGAAAAATTTAGGATCTTAGAAATTGAAATTTGACTTTGTTATAGTTGGGGCTGGTTCAGCTGGATGCGTTTTGGCGAATAGGCTTAGTGCCTGTGGTCGGTATACGGTTGTTTTGATCGAAGCTGGAAGAAAAGATAATAGTCCTTGGATACATCTACCTGTTGGTTATTTCAAGACTATGGGAAATCCGGATTTTGACTGGTGTTTTAAGACAAAAGGTCATCCTGATACATTTAACAGGGAAATTCCTTGGCCTCGAGGTAAGGTTATAGGAGGCTCTAGTTCAATAAATGGATTACTCTATGTTAGAGGGCAAAGAGAGGATTTTGATCATTGGCTTGAAATAGGAAACATGGGCTGGGGTTGGAATGATGTCGGTCCGTATTTTAGAAAACTCGAAAAATGTGATATTCATAATGCTAACTACTTGAGAGACTTAAGAGGCTTTAATGGTCCTGTTTCAATATCAGAAATTCCAGTAAAGCGTAAGATAGTTGATGCGTGGATGTATTCAGCAATTAAAAGGGGTTATCCCAGAAACTCAGATTATAATGGAGAGACACAGTTTGGTGTGGGATACTTCCAACAAACTTCAACTAATGGACGTCGACTAAGTGCCGCAACTGCATATCTTAAGAATTGTAAACACAGAAAAAATTTAAAGATCATAGCTAATACAGCAGTAAATAGAATAATTTTTGATGGAAAGAAAGCGATTAGCGTCCAGGTCAAGAGTTTGACTGAAACGTATGAAATTGAAAGTAGAAAAGAAATTATTTTATCGGCTGGCGCAGTAGGTTCTCCACACATCTTAATGGTTTCGGGAGTAGGATGTGGTCATTTGTTAAAAAAACAAGAATTACATGTAGTAAAAGACTTACCTGGTGTTGGTAAAAATCTTCAAGACCATCTACAGGCTAGACCAATATTCAAATGCAGGGAAAAAACGTTAAATACTGAAACGAGGAATTTATTTGAATTAACTCGAATTGGGTTGCAGTATCTTTTTTTTAGAACTGGACCGATGTCTATGGCGGCCAGCTTAGGAGTGGCTTTTCTGAAAACTAACGGTAACTTAAAAAACCCTGATATTCAATTTCACATTCAACCCTTCAGTATGGATAAGCCATCATTAACAGGACTGCATAGGTTCGATGCTTTTACGACGTCAATAACCCAGCTAAGACCAGAAAGTGTGGGCGAGATATCCATTCGAACTCCTAGAATTGAAGATGATCCAGTAATAACGCCTAATTATTTATCTTCTGATAAAGATTGTAAAGTCCTTCTTAAAGGAGTTAAAATCGCTCGAAAGATAGCCATGACTGAGCCTTTAAAGCATATGATATCACAAGAATTTTCACCTGGGCTGAATATTGGGTTTAATGATGATGCTGCTATTTTGGATTGGATTCGTGCAAATGCTGTTACAATTTATCATCCTACTGGAACTTGCAAAATGGGTAATGACGATTTAGCAGTGGTGGATCAGAGGCTCCGCGTACATGGCCTTTTAGGTGTGAGAATAGTTGACGCATCAATAATGCCAAAAATAACGTCTGGAAATACAAATGCCCCTACAATAATGATAGGTGAGAAGGCCTCAGACATAATATTGCAGGATACCAATACATTATAATAATATTGCACTTTGAAAATCTTTATACGAAAATAATTAAGGAAAAGCCCTGAATGGTAATTTATAGGAAGGTAAAATGCCTACTGGATTTAGATCAGTATATTTTTTTATATTTTCTATAGTGGTGTTAGGGTCTTATTCTGTGGCTTCAACTTCTTATGCTCAGGTAAAAATAAGTATTAATGTTGAAAACTCTGTTTCAGGTGATGAGATAGCGGGTTTAAAAGAGTTTATTCAAGATGTTCAGTTACTAACGAATAACGAAGTACAGTTCAAAATTATTGCCACTCGTTATGAAAAAAATAGTTTGAAAAATATGATTAGTGTAAGTGATGGCGAAATTGATGCAGCTTTTGGTTATACGCATAATCTAGCAAGATGGGAGCCAGCTTCAATATTATTTGGAGCTCCTATAGCTGGAGCAGGGATTGGAATTGATAGCATTACCTTCAAGAGCTGGTTCTACAACGGAGGGGGATCAAAACTTTATGATAAACTCTGGAACCAATTGAGGTTAAACGTAAAGGGCTTTATTTTGCAATCGTCTGTGCCACATTCTTTGGGGTGGTTTAAAGAGCCAATAAATTCCCTTCATGATTTAAAAGACACTCGGTTTAGGAGGAATGACGATATTTCTAGTGAAATTTTGAGGAAGATGGGAGTTTCAATTTTACCAATGAGGGAAGCGGATATCATACCTGAGTTAGAAAAGTCAAAGCTTGATGGAGTTTCCTTGTGCTGCCCAAAGGCAGATTTAGAGCTGGGTCTTCAACGAGTAATAAAGAACTATTATTTGCAAGGAATTAGTACGAACATCTTGAATACTGACCTTTATCTTAATAAGAATATCTTTGACAGTTTAACAAAGCAGCAAAAAAAAGCCATAGAAATAGCAGCTAGGGCATCCCAAAGTAAATATAGGTCACGCATGATTTATGAAAACGGAAAAGCTGTAAGAGATTTGATAGAAGGTCACAATGTCTTTCTTCATGATACTCCAGAGGAAATTATATATACTTACCTCAACATGGCTCAACAACTTTTTGAAAAAAATGCAATTCTAGATCCATTCTTTGCTGAGGTATGGCAAAGCCAGAAAGACTTTGCTTCGGTCGTTGTACCATATTGGGATGACACACAGGTCATAGACGAGCTTTTAAGAAAAGAGTACATTAAGGAAAATATAGATTATATTGAGTAACATATTATATATAGAAGTTGTTAATTTTTAAGCTTCGTGTAATCTGATGGTTAATATCATCTTGTTTACTTTGGAAACATTAAAGGACTACTTATGCATCTTGCTCGCTTTCCTCGTGTCCGATTAGGTCACATGAACACGCCTTTGGAACTACTTCCTCGTATGACAGAAGCTTTGAACGGCCCAGAACTTTGGATTAAAAGAGATGACTGCACGGGCTTATCTACAGGTGGAAACAAAACGCGGAAGCTTGAGTTTTTGATGGCCGAAGCGCAAGAGCAGGGTGCTGACATTGTTTTGACTCAGGGTGCTACACAATCAAATCATGCGAGGCAAACCGCTGCAGCCTCTGCAAAATTAGGGATAAAGTGCCACATTCTTTTGGAAGATCGAACCAGCATGACTGATGTAAGTTATAGGGAGAATGGTAATGTCTTACTCAATAATTTGCACGGAGCTTCTATGGAGCATCGAAAGTCAGGTTTAGATATGAACGCCGAAATGGAAAGCGTTGCGGACGATTTTAGAAAAAACGGTTATCAAACCTACGCAATCCCCGGTGGTGGATCGAATGCTACGGGTGCTCTTGGTTATGCAAATTGTGCGCAAGAAATAATTTTGCAGAGTACCGAAATGGGAATAAAAATTGATCATATTGTTCATGCGACTGGTTCTGCTGGTACACAGGCGGGCCTTTTGACGGGATTAAATGCGTTAAATGCGCAGATACCTCTCCTGGGAGTTGGTGTGAGAGCACCTAAGGCAAAACAAGAAGAAAATGTTTTCGCTTTGGCCCGCCTTACAGCAGATAAGCTTGGATGTCCTGGAGTTGTTTCGAGAAAAGATGTGGTTGCTAATTGTGATTATGTAGGCTCAGGTTATGGAATTCCAGCGAAAAGCACTTTGGAAGCAATAGATATGTTTGCCAGACTCGAAGGTATTCTTTTAGATCCTGTTTATTCAGGTAAAGGAGCAGCAGGTCTTATAGACCTCATTAGGACTGGATACTTTAAAAAAGGTGAAAGGGTTGTCTTTATTCATACTGGCGGTGCTATCGCTTTGACCGGATATTTAAATCAGTTTCTGAGTTAAATGAATGAATTATGTTTTAGCTATTGATCAAGGCACTACATCGTCGAGAGCTATTCTATTTAACGAGAGCATGGAGCCAGCTTTTATATCTCAGAAAGAATTTCCACAATATTTTCCGCATTCTGGATGGGTTGAGCATGATCCTGATGAAATTTGGGAATCTGTAATTTTTGTTTGCAGAGATGTAATCAAAAAGTCGGGTATAAAATCGAGTCAAATTGTATCTATAGGTATAACTAATCAACGAGAAACTACATTGATTTGGGATAGAATCACTGGGAAAGCTTTGCACAGGGCTATAGTTTGGCAAGATCGTCGTACGTCATCTATTTGTAGGGAGTTAAAGGATAAAGGTTATGAGCCGCTGATAACTAAAATAACTGGCCTTTTGTTGGACCCTTACTTCTCAGCAACAAAGGTTAAATGGTTGTTGGATCGTAATGAGAAAGTTCGCAAAACTTCAACTCTTGGTGATTATATTTTTGGAACCGTAGATACATTTTTAATTTGGAAACTAACTGGTGGAAAAGTTCATGCTACAGATGCAACCAATGCATCTCGTACCATGTTATATGATATTGGGAAAGATGATTGGTCTGAAGAAATATGTCAATTATTTGGAGTTCCGATTGAAATACTACCTAAGGTTTTGGATTGCGCAGATGATTTCGGCGTAGCTGATTCTAGGTTTTTTGGTCATAAAATTCCAATTAGAGGAGTGGCGGGTGACCAGCATGCTGCAACGATTGGCCAGGCATGTTTTGAACCTGGAATGATAAAATCTACCTACGGAACAGGTTGTTTTGTAATGCTTAATACAGGTGAACGCCGAGTCAAATCAACAAATAAGCTCTTAACAACCATAGCTTACAGGTTGAAAGGAAACATAACATATGCACTAGAAGGTTCAATTTTTGTAGCTGGCGCATCTGTTCAATGGCTTCGCGATGGTTTAAAAGTAATCCGTGAAGCTTCGGAGGCTGAAAACCTAGCGAGAATTTCTGATTTAAACCAAAAGCTTTATTTTGTTCCTGCTTTTACTGGGCTTGGTGCCCCTCACTGGGACTCGGATTGTCGTGGGTCTATTTTTGGTCTTACACGTAATTCGACGGTGCCAGAAATTTGCCGAGCAGCTCTAGAAAGTGTCGGATATCAAACAAAAGATCTGATAGATGCCATGCTTATAGATAAGGCCAATTTTAATCAATCAGTTATGCGAGTTGATGGCGGCATGAGCGCATCAAATTGGACTATGCAATTCATTGCAGATATTACAGGAGCACCAGTTGATCGCCCAAAGGTGCTGGAGACAACAGCCATGGGAGTTGCTTGGTTGGCTGGAATGAAAGTTGACTTTTATTCATCACAAAATGAGTTTGCATCTAATTGGGTTAAAGAAAAAAGATTTGAAGTCAAAATGAGTACGACGGAGAGGGAGCTTCTGTATAAAGGCTGGAAAGAGTCTGTACAAAGGACTTTAGTTAAGTACTAGGAAAAGTGACAAACTCATGTTTTTAAACACGCAGTGATTTTTTTCTTAGTCGTCTAAATTTATTTAGTTTCCATTTACTTGCATATTTAATTGAATAAGATGTTTCTTAAGTTAAGCACAGGATAATTTATTATGAATACCATACTATGAAATTGTTTTAATCAACCAGAAATAAATTACAAATAAGAGTTGAGATAAATTACTTCTACGATATCATGAATCATAATTGCTGATTTACTCGTACTCACTCTCAAAAAACTAAGATCGACTATTTCTTGATACTTATAGATTTGGTGGATTTCTTAATTTTTAAGGGAGTTCACAATTTGATAATCTAACATCTTTAAAGTTTTGGTAATATGTTTTATGTGTGCTGGTGAAATTTCACAGCACCCACCAATTACGGATGCTCCAACCTCTAACCAATTTAGAACATGCTGACCATATGCCTTAGGATCAAGATCTCTTCTCCTCTCGAGAACATCTACGGTTCCGCCAATTTCCAAAGAGTCAATTGAAGTAAATCCATTAGCATAGGCCCCGAATGGTCTACTGTCCCCCCGAAACAAGCCAAGTGAACTTGAAATTGACTCTGGTGTGGAGCAGTTAAGTAAATTAGCATGGTGATCCAAGTTCTTAAGTTTTGATATTGCAAAACTAAGTGTTTCGTTCGAACGCAGAGTAGAGTGCTTATCGTCTTTAATTGATAAAGAGCACCAAGTTTCAATGTTACAAGAAGTTGCTGCCGTTACAGCCGCTTTAGCTTCCTTAATTGATGACATCGTTTCGCATATAAACAGATCCACAGACTGGGCCTGTTTTTTAGCGATAACCGAATACCTTTCTATGCATTCTTCAAGTGAGGGGGCAGCTTCTGGCTTATAACTGCCATATAACGGTGGCAAAGAACCAGCGATTTTAACATCTCTATTTAGAGCTCGATCCCTCGCTCTTTGCGCTACCTCCAATGCTTTATTTTGAACCCTATCAAACATGCCTAATGCGCCATCGCGATCTAATCTTTCAGGTGTTGCAGTGTACGTATTTAAGGTAATTACGCTAGCGCCTGCGTTGATAAAATCGACGTGTACTTGTTCTACTAGCTCTGGCTCATGCATTAGCACGTAAGATGACCAGAGCGGGTGTGGGGGGGATTTAGACCTTTTTATTAATTCTTGGCCCATGCCTCCATCAAGTAGAACGACCTTTTTTTCTCTCTTGAGCATTTAGAGTTTCTCTTCAGGGATAAGTCCTCTCGGAGCAAATCGGAGGACCAGTAGTAAAATTAAACCCATGGTCATATATCTCATGTGAGCTACACTTTCCATCAGGTGTAATCTTATAAGGTTATCCTCTCCCAGTAAAATAGTAGTTTTGTCTATTAACCAAAGCCCTATCGGTTCAGATTCCACCCAAAAAAACCAAATTAAAAAGCCTCCGAGGATTGCACCCAAATTGTTGCCCGATCCTCCAACTATTACCATCACATAGATTACAAAAGTAAAACGGAGTGGAGTATAGGCATTTGGAGTAAATTGGCCATCAAGAGTAGTCATCATAGCTCCTGCTACTCCAATCATTGCTGATCCAAGTACGAAGACCTGTAAATGTCTTTTTGATACATCTTTTCCCATAGCTCTTGCAGCAGTTTCGTTGTCTCTAATAGCTCTCATCATCCGTCCCCAGGGCGAAAATAATGCTTTTTGTGATAACCATAAAAAAACCAGTAAAACTACAGAGAACAGACTGCAGTAACATAATTTTACAAAAATGGAGGAAAATTCTTTAAGGGGTGCACCCAGCCAGAGAGCAAACTCTTGGAACCACAATTCGTTTTGGAGAGTTATCTCATATGGAACAGGTCTAGGAATGCTATTTACATTTTTCACCCCTCTAGCCAACCAATCTTCATTTTTTGCAATATAAAGAATTATTGCCGAAATGCCTAAGGTTGCAATTGCTAAATAATCACTTTTGAGATCTAAAGTAATTTTTCCAATTACCCAGGCAATACCAGCAGCCAAAAAACCTCCAACAAGCCATGAAATAAGTATCGGCAGGCCCAGTCCGCCTAAATACCCTGTTTTTGCAGCCTCAAATCCCTCAATGGCTTCGATGGCAGGGCTAACTATCAATTGAATTCCCAGGTAACCAACGGTGATTGTAAGTGCTATTGGCACGTAACGAAATTTGGCCAGAGTTTTTGTTTTTTCCCATATTAATTTTGAAATTATAACTGTTACGATTACTATCACTATACCCCAAATAATTCCCATGCCTCCAATGGACCACGTCTCTTTTACTGGCGGCATAGATATTATAACCGTTGCTAACCCACCGACAATAATGAAGCCCATAATACCTGCGTTAAAAAGTCCTGCGTAACCCCATTGAAGATTGACACCGAGTGCCATTATGGCTGATATTATACACATATTTAAGATTAAGAGAGCTACATTCCAGCTTTGTAAAGTGCCGACAGCAATTAGCAGCAGCACCATCAATGAAAACAAAAAGAGTTTTCTTACATTAAAATTCATATCGTTTTCCCACTGAAAATACCTGTCGGTTTTACAAGAAGAACTATCACCAAGATCAAAAACGAAACTGCAATTTTATAGTCTGTAGATAGCAGCTGAACTAAACCGCTGGGTTCAAAAGACTCGGGTAATAGGTAGGACAAGAATTTTTTGTAAGCAAATGTAAAAATTAATTCAGAAAAAGCTATAATGTAGCCTCCCACTACGGCTCCAACTGGATTGCCCACCCCGCCCAGAATAGCTGATGCAAAAACTGGTAGAACAAGATACATAAATGTAAAAGGTTTGTATATTTTGTCTAGACCATATAAGGCTCCAGCCACCGTAGCGAGTACTCCAGTTAATATCCAAGTTATTAAAACTACTTTCTTTGGGTTTATTCCAGATAAAAGAGCCAGGTCTTCATTATCGGAGTACGCACGCATTGATTTTCCTGTTCTGGTTTTATTTAAAAACCAAAAAATAAAAGTTACCAAAACAAGTGTCACTAAAAGAGTCATACCTTGAGTAGTTTTTATTGCTAAGCCTTCATCGAGACCTGTCATTGTTTTAAATTCTCTTGCCTTGAGTATAAAGCGGCTGCCATCAGAAAAATTTTGATCCTTTGGACCTATAATCAATCGAATCAAACCGGCTGTAAAAAAGAGAACTCCTATTGATACAATAAAATAGGTATTTGTATCTATTTTTTTTTCGCGATAATGCTCATAAACAAAATAATTAATGGTTATACAATATATAATAGTTATGGTTGCGCTTATCGGTATGGCAAGGATAGCTGTAGGGAGAATGTTCAGTTTTATGCCCGCAGACTGTAGCGCCCAAGTGCATAAAATGGTAGACATAGCTCCAAAAGACATTAATTCACCGTGGGCAAAATTAGAGAATCTTAATACAGCATATACCATAGTTACGCCTAGTGCACCAAGCGCCAACTGGCTTCCATATGCTAGGCCGGGTACAATGATATAATTCGCTAATAAAGTAATAGAGTTAAGAAAATCAATCATTTATCCGCCCAAAAATGCTTTACGTACTTCTTCATTGGCTAAAAGCTTTTTTCCTGAATCTGTATATTTATTTTCGCCCTGAACCATAACAAATCCTTTGTCTGCTATGCTCAGAGCTTGGCGCGCATTTTGCTCTACCATCAAAATTGCGACACCGCTTTCCGCTATCTCTATGATTTTGTCAAAAAGCTCATCCATAACCATCGGTGATACTCCGGCCGTAGGTTCGTCGAGCATTAAAACTTTTGGTTTTGTCATAAGCGCTCTACCTACCGCAACTTGTTGTCTTTGCCCGCCGGATAACTCACCTGCAGGTTGGAAGCGTTTTTCTTTTAAAACAGAGAATAATTCATATACTTGATGCATAGTGTCTGCAATTTTGTCACTTCTTATAAATGCTCCCATTTCAAGATTCTCCTCAACGGTCAATGAAGTAAATACATTATTATTCTGTGGAACAAATCCCATGCCTTTCAACACTCTTTCCTGAGGTTTCAATTTTTCCATATTTTCACCATTTATAGAAACAGTCCCATTCGACAGACTTAACATTCCAAACATGGCTTTCATTGCTGTAGATTTACCAGCACCATTTGGACCCACGACGACTGCTATCTCACCTTCTTCAACACTTATGGTGCAGCCATTAAGAATATTTTGACCACCATAACCGCCAACCATATTTTCACCAATTAAAAATGGCATAAATATTACTTCCTATATTTTTGTCCAGTTCCCAAATACGCTTCAATTACGGAATCATTTGACCTTATATCTGATGCTGAGCCTTCTACTAAAACAGTGCCTTCTGCCATTACTATGACCGGATCACAGAGTTTGGAAATAAACTCCATATCGTGTTCTATCATACAAAACGTGTATCCATATTCTTGGTTTAATCTCAGAATGGCATCCCCTATTGTTTTAAGTAGTGTTCTATTAACGCCAGCACCTACTTCGTCTAGAAAGACAATTTTGGGTTCTACCATCATTGTTCGACCTAACTCTAAAAGTTTTTTTTGACCACCGGATAAATTCCCTGCTAGTTCAGTTGCCAAGCTATTTAATTGGAGGAAGTCGAGCACTTCATCAGCTTTTTCTGAAAGTATCTTTTCTTCTTGTATAATTTTCCGTGTTCTAAACCAATTATCAATTAGGCGTTCACCAGATTGATTTGAAGGAACCATCATTAAATTTTCTCTCACAGTTAATGATGAGAATTCGTGAGCAATTTGAAAAGTTCGCATTACGCCCTTTTTAAAAAGTTCGTGTGGTGGTAAGCCAGTTACTTCTTTACTCTCTAAATAAACGCGACCATTGGAGGGAGGGTACACCCCAGCTATTACATTGAAAAGAGTTGTTTTCCCAGCACCATTAGGTCCAATTAAACCTGTAATACTGCCTTTTTTAATGGTCAGTGAAGCCTTGTTTACAGCTTTAATTCCACCAAAGTTTTTACTTAGGTTATCTACGAAAATCATTTTTGGTTTATTTGTCGGAGAAATTTGGCCTGAGACTATTCTAGCCTCAGGCCGCCATTTTTTAACGATATCTTACCGTAGTATTCTTTCCTCCTTGCACAACTATTTCTCTATAGTTACCGGCAGACTCACCAGCACCTACGAGCTCAACTGCAGAGGCACCAACATAGTCTATGTCAAAGCCAGCCCCAAGAAGAGCTAGCCCTTCTGCTAATTGACCAGGAAAGATTTGAACGCCAGGTGCATTCGCCACCTTCATAACGTGATCCTTGAAGACAGTACTATCAGTCGATCCGGATGCTTGCATCGCAAGCATTATCAATGCAGCTGCGTCATAAGACTCTGCTGCAAAGGGCCCAGCTTTAAAACCATTGGCGCTTGCCATATCCGCAAATGTTGCAGCTCCTGGGCTATCTGTTCCTGGAACGGCTCCAATTGCCCCATCCAAATCTGGACCGATATCAACTGGAAGTGAGTCGCCAATCATTCCGTCGGGTAGATAGAAGTTATCAAATGCGCCAGTATCCAAGGCCGACATAATTATTCCTTTTCCACCGTCATTAAGATAGCCAGCTACAACTAAAATATCTCCCCCTGCTTGAGCGAGTGCTGCTACCTCCGCACCGTAATCACCTTTTCCATCTTCATGAGAAGCGTTAAGAGTTACTGTACCACCAGCTGCTTTAAAATTCGCTTCAATACTATCGGCGAGACCTTTTCCGTAGTCATTATTTGTGTAGGAAATCGCTATTGTTTTGTAGCCTTGCTCCATTAAAATATCTCTGACGATTTCACCCTGTCTAGCATCGGAAGGTGCAGTTCTAAAAAACAATCCGTCATCGGCCACAGTTGAAAGTGCCGGAGATGTTGCAGAGGGCGATATCATGACTGTGCCGTTAGCGACCGCAACATTTTCTAGCATCGCTGTAGTTACTCCTGAGCAGTCACCACCTACAATGGCATTAACTTTGTCAGCTGTAATGAGTCTTTCTGCAGCGGCAGTAGCGGCGGCTGAATCAATACATGTAGAGTCACCTCTTGTTGAAGATATCTCGCCAAACTTAAAATTGCCCGCTGAATTGGCTTCGCTGATTGCAAGTTCTGCGCCTGCGCCCATATCTACAGTTAGAGATTCAATTGGTCCCGTAAACCCAAGGATTATACCAATATTCACGTTACCTGCAAATGCTGCAGCTGATATCAATAGTGATGCCGCAGTGCTCATAAGAATTTTTTTCATATGTTTCTCCCAGTTTTTCAATTAAAAATTCTGTTCTAACTATTGAGTGTTTATGCTCCTTGTTGCAAGTATAACTCTATATTTGATAGCAATTTTATTGATTTTTTTATATTTTAATTGAATTTGAGTAACATAAGTTTGGATTACATTTAAATTTTTCTGATGTAAGCTCCCATTATAGAATTTAATGATGACTATTTTTATGTGATTCGGTTTATGAGTCCAGGTGTTTCATGATACAATCTTTTCAATTTTACTTATACAACGACCTTCGCAAAAAAAAATTAAAACAAATCTTGTGTGCCTCATAAACTTATAGTTTATTTAAAGATAGCGAAAATCTGGTGGCGTGCGTGAATTTGGCTTTTGAGTGGTTTGGTCAACGGCACACAAAATTTTTAGGACATTGTTTTGTGCATCGAACGAAATGTTTTTGCAGGCACTAATAGTGCAATCGCCGTAATTTTTGTGTGGTCTACTTGGTTAGTTGTAAGCCGCACAGGGGTACAATCTGAACTGACAGTTTTTGATTTAGCAGCGATGCGCTATGGTGTTTCTGCCATAATCGCTTTTCCTTTCGTAATTTATTATAAACCATGGAAAAATTTGGCATATTCAAAAATTATCGTTGTAACTTTTCTACTCGGTCCAATTTATGCCTTCTGTGTCTTTGCAGGTTTTAATTATGCACCGGTGGCTCATGGCGGCATATTTTTAAACGGTTCACTTCCAGCAATTACCTTGGTAATGGGGTTACTAATATTTGATCAAAAGCTTTACGTTATACAGGCTTTTGGCATTGTTCTCATTTTTTTATCCTGTTGTTTTGCTCTAATAGATCTGAGTGATGTGGTGGATAATAATACCTGGCGAGGGGACATATTATTTTTCTTAAGTGCAATATTTTTCTCTGGGTATCTTTTAGTTGCGCGACAATGGAACCTTTCACTGATAGAAATACTTTTCTGTAGCTCTATCATAAACGGTATAGTTTATTTACCTATCTGGCTTTTTTTCTTACCAAAGGGCGTAGCAGATGTTGCCACTAACCAATTGGCACTTCAACTTTGCTTTCAGGGAGTCATACCTAATGTTTTTGGTTTACTGCTCGTTGCATATGCTTCAAAAAATATTGGCCCTGCATCTACAGCGGCTTTTTTAGCGGCTGTGCCATCTTTATCATCCATTTTAGGGGTTATTTTTCTAGGCGAAATATTGGGCTTTTTGGGCTGGTTATCTGTATTCTTGGTTACTCCTGGCATTATAATGGTAGGCTACCGAAAAAAAAATGCATAGAGTTGAATTATCCACATAACCAAAATAAATAAATTTAAAAATAGAAAGAACAGAATGGCCTTTGAAAAAATAAAAGAAGATATTCGACAAGCCGAGGTGCGGTCCAATAGGGATCCTCACTCTGTCAACTTAATTGCGGTATCCAAGGTTCAACCAAGAGAGAGAGTAGAAAAAGTTCTACTAAAAGGTCATCGTGTATTCGGAGAAAACCGAGTTCAGGAAGCAAAGGAGAGGTGGTCATACTTGCGAAGAGATTATAAAGATGTCTGTTTGCATCTCTTAGGTCCTTTGCAGACCAATAAAGTTAAAGAGGCTATGGAAATTTTTCAAGTTTTTCATACTTTGGATCGCGAAAAGTTAGCCAAGGTTTTGGCTGATAATATTCAAAGAAAGGGCAAATCACCTGATGTTTTTATTCAGGTCAATACTGGGGAAGAGGCACAGAAAACGGGGGTATTTCCAAGCGATGCTGATGAATTTATCGATACGTGTCGTTCTACATATAATTTACCAATTGTTGGACTAATGTGTATACCACCTATCGATGAAGAGCCATCCGTGCATTTTTCACTGCTTAAAAAACTTGCTGAACGAAATGGTCTTAGCAGACTTTCTATGGGTATGAGTTCAGACTTTGAAACTGCTATAGCTTTTGGTGCTACCGATATTAGGATTGGATCTGCCATTTTTGGCAATCGGCAAAAACTGTAAGGTTTTTAATATAAATGACCACTTTTTGAGGCTTTCGTTGAGAGATAGTTCGTGTTCTCCTTTGTTGGCTTTGTTACAAGATCGATTCGTTCTGAGACCATAAGCCCCATTTCTGAAACGCACTTAATTTTTTTCGGATTATTTGTCAGCAGTCTAATTTTTTTATATCCGAGAAGTTTTAATATCTGAGCACCAATTCTCATATCTCGCTCCTCGTCTTCAAACCCTAACCGATGATTTGCCTCTACGGTATCAAAACCCTGGTTTTGCAACTCGTAGGCCCGCATTTTATTAGCTAGACCTATACCGCGCCCTTCTTGGTTCAAATAAATCAATATACCTGAACCATTTTTAGAAATTTTTTCGATTGCCACCTTCAATTGAGATCCACAGTCACATTTTAAAGAGCCAACTATATCACCCGTGAAACATGCAGAATGTAACCGTACCAAGACGGAGTCCTTATTTGACATCGCACCCACTTCAATAGCGTAATGTTCTGATAGCCCTGCTTTATCTCTGAATATATGTATGCGGGAATTCCCAAGATGTTTCAATGGAAGTTCGGTAGTACTGACTTCGCTTAGTAGAGCTGTGCTATCACGATAGTTAAAAATTTCTGAATATTCCTGACACAAAAATTCCATAGATCTCAAACTTTTATAGTTTTCATCATTAAGCTTAATTATCACTGCTGCGGGCAATAATTGGGCTTTTTTGCAGAGCTCAATGGCTGACCTTGAGATATTTGTCTCTCCATCCCGTATTGCGTTAAATGGTCCTTTCAAAGGATAAGCAAGATCTGAAGCTGGATTAGCAGTGGCGAGTAGCCAGTCAAATGATACGGGCTTAGGCAAAATAATTCTGGCAAGGTCACCATCGTAGGGTGTAGCGCTTAAGGTTTCTGCCCTACGAGCTGTTATAGTTAAGTGTGCGTTCTGACAATTGTTTATTTGCGACACAAATGACTCTTTTAGAGATTCGACGGCAAATATAAGACAAGCCATTCCATTATTTTTTATTATGACTGGTCGTCCCAATTTAATTTCGCCTATGAGACGGGCCGTTTGCTCGATTGAAGAAGTTTGAAATTGCATTTTGATTCTAAATATTTGACTTTTTGTACATAGTGTAAGTCTTATCAATCTGTTATAATATTACAAACATAAAAATTGGTAGTGGTAAAACTAGTGTGGAACTAGAAAGATATGATGAATAAAATCAAGATAATTTTAGAGTCTAAAAATAGTGGTTTCATAGACGCTTTTTCAGAATTAATTGAAGATGAACCGGACTTCACATTAAAACACATAGTATCTCATGGCGAGTATGAAAAGACTTTTTTAGATGAACCTAACATAATTCTAGTATCAGATGATATTATCAGTCAGGAAGATCTTTATTTGAGATTTAACGTAAAAAAAAGTCACGTATCTAATCACCCATCATTTCTTTTGTTGGAAAAGAGTCTATATTCTGGTATTGAAAACGATGGTCGATTTGGTCGTTTTGAAATTTTTCTAAAGCCAGTGAAAATCGAGGCTTTATTTTCTAGGATTCGAATAAAAAGCTTTGAGCTTTGCGATATTGAAGAAACTTTAATTTCAGTTCACGGCTGTATTTTTAAACCGAAGGCTAGAAATTTTATAAAATCTACTGGTAAAATTAAAAAATTAACAGATAAAGAGACTAAAATACTTAATCTTCTTTATGAGTCTCATGGAGTTGTTGTTTCTAAGGAAGCTTTATTAAAACAAATATGGGGTTATAGTAAAGATATCGCTACGCACACTTTGGAGACACATATTTACAGGTTAAGACAAAAGATTGAGACTAATCCACAGAAGCCTGAGCTAATTTTGACTGATTTTAAAGGTTATTATCTGAGTGAAGAAAAGTGAGCAAAGAAATATGAAACTTAAAATTGCCACCTGGAATATAAATTCTATTAGATTGAGAGAAACTCTTGTTTGTCGGTTACTAAAAGAATATGCACCAGACATTTTATGCCTTCAGGAAACAAAATCGTTAACGCAAGACATACCAAAAGAGAATTTCAATAATTTAGGATATAAGCATCAAGTATATAGAGGACAAAAGAGCTATAATGGAGTTGCTATTATCTCTAGGATACCAATTGATAATACACAAAATCAGGATTTTTGTTTGAAAGGTGATGCACGCCATATAGAAGCAAAATTGACTAATGGTCTAACAATTGAAAACTTTTATGTGCCAGCAGGTGGTGATGTGGCTGACGTCGGCTTAAATGAGAAATTTGCCCATAAGATCAGCTTTCTAGACGAAATGACAGAAAAGTTTAAAAAAATCAAGCCTAAGAGAACAATCTTAGTTGGAGATCTAAATATTGCGCCATTTGAAAATGATGTGTGGAGTCATAAGCAATTAGTAAAGGTGGTTTCACATACTCCCATCGAGGTTAAAAAGTTAGAAAGTATATTAGAGGCAGGACGATTCGTAGATCTTACCAGAAAACATATTCCAGATGGTAAACTTTACAGCTGGTGGTCTTATAGATCAAAAGATTGGAAGAAATCGGATAGAGGCCGCCGATTAGATCATGTTTGGGCAACAGAGGATATGGCATCAATGCATTCCTCAAGTTTTATTTTGAAAGAGGCAAGAGATTGGCAAAGACCCTCAGATCATGTTCCAGTTTTCGCAGAGTTAAATCTTTGAGTGGAGTTGAGCAAAAATGTGAAGAAGGTTTCGGAATAATTTTTCTGAGTAACCCTCAGAGGCACAATGCACTTAGCTTGGAGAATATTGAAGAAATTTGTGTAATTCTTGATAGTTGGGAAAAGTTAGATTTAACTGCAATAATTTTTACGGGTAAAGGTAAAAGCTTCTGTTCGGGTCTATGTTTAGAAGAGCTTCGAAAAAAAACCTGGGTGGACAACCCAATCAGCAAATTATGTGACAAAATCGAGGGTAGCTCCGCTATTACAATTTGTGGATTGAATGGTAGTGCCTACGGTGGTGGTGTAGAAATCGCACTATCATGTGATTTTAGAGTGGTAAGCAAGCATTTCACTTTGGCAGTACCAGCTGCAAAATTGGGCATTCATTACGAGCCTATGGGGATGTTGAGAGCATTGAAGATTTTAGGACCCAGTCTATCGAGAAAAATTTTCCTTCTTGGAAAAAAGGCTTCATTTGAAGATCTTGAGAAAACGTATTTTGTAGATTTTTGGACAGAGGAAGGAAATCAAGTTTTATTATTGGCTCAGGAAATAGTAAATAATTTAAGCAAATGTGCACCATTGGCAGTCAAAGGTATGAAAAAAGTATTTTTTGATTTAGAGACCAAGCTAATATCCGAGATAGATGCAAGGGTGCAGATTGAGGCCTGTTTTTCTTCGGAGGATCATTCAGAAGCTTTACAGGCAAGACAAGAAAAGCGGCCTCCTATTTTCAAAGGAAAATGACTAGTCACCCTTATCGTAGAGAATTTTTATAATTTGAAATCTCAGCGCCAATATTAAACAAGGCATCTTTGAGCGTTGGGTTGATCACCATATCCTCGAGCAATACCCTCGTTCTCTCGCCCGATGATGTTGTAGTCAGCAATTCGACTAGTTTGATTGGAGTTGTAGAGAATATGAATTCTACTTGACCTAGGTTTGGGCTTTTACTATCGCGAAGAACAACGTGAAATTTTTCCTTTTTTAAAAAAGATTCTTTCATATATGCACTATTTTTAAAAGTAGTATTTGTGCTTAAAAGTAATTCGAGTGGAGTTTGCGATGTAAGATATCGTTGAGGTTCTGAATTAGATTTTCTATCAATTATTACAAGTAGTGCACCTGACGCAATCACAAGATGGTTTAATGGAAAATCATAATCAAACCTTACTTTATCAGGTTTTTTTAACGATAGCTGTCCAGTTTCTACTTTTCCCGTTGAGCTAATCTGAATAAATTTGGTAGTGAGGGTATGTATTTTGTCAAAATAATCTGCTACCTCTGAAGCATAGTTTGTTTCTTTACTTAAGCTAACTTGTACTCCAAATATAAAAATTATTATTACTAACAACCCGGTGTAATTAAAATTAAATAACATTTACGTCTGTGATTCTGGAATTAGGATTTCACGTTTGCCAACGTGATTGGCTTGTGAAACAATTCCTTGATCCTCCATTGCTTCAACTATTTTAGCAGCTCTATTGTACCCTATAGAAAGTTTTCTTTGAATGTAAGATGTAGAACATTTTCTATCTGTGGCTACGATAGACACTGCTTGATCATAAAGAAGATTTTCGGCATCACTTTCACGAGATGTTAGTCCTAGACTTTGATCTAATTTTGTTTCTGTTGCATGGTCGGGACCATCAACTACTCCTGAGACATATTCTGGTGAGCCTTGTGATTTGAGGTATTTAACGATTTCTTCAACTTCTTCATCGGAAACGAATGGTCCATGGATCCTGGTTATTCGTCCATTGTTGGACATGTAAAGCATGTCTCCCATTCCTAAAAGTTGTTCAGCACCCATTTCACCTAATATTGTTCTGCTATCAATTTTAGATGTTACTTGAAAAGAGATTCGGCTTGGAAAATTCGCCTTAATTGTACCTGTAATAACGTCAACTGAAGGTCTTTGAGTAGCCATAATTAAATGGATACCTGCTGCCCTCGCCATTTGTGCTAGCCTCTGAATACAAGCTTCAATTTCCTTACCAGCTACCATCATTAGGTCTGCCATCTCGTCAACTATAATAACGATATAGGGGATTTTCTCAGGGATGAAATATTCTGTTTCAAAAATAGGATCGCCTGTTTCATTGTCAAATCCCGTCTGAACTGTTCTATTGAAGTTTTCGCCTTTTCCTAATGCGTCCTCAACTCGTGAATTAAAGCCATCAATATTTCGAACCCCCATTTTTGACATTTTTCTATACCTGTCTTCCATTTCAGTAACAGCCCATTTTAAAGCAACAACTGCTTTCTTAGGGTCAGTAACAACTGGGCTTAGGAGATGAGGGATACCATCATAGACTGACAATTCTAACATTTTTGGATCTATCATTATAAGCCTGCATTCTTCTGGGGCCAAGCTATATAAAAGTGACAATATCATAGTGTTTATTCCGACAGATTTTCCTGATCCTGTGGTTCCAGCAATTAAAAGGTGTGGCATCCGAGCCAAGTTGGTTACTATTGTTTCTCCGCCGATGTCCTTACCGAGAGCTAGAGGGAGTTGGAATTTGCTGTCTCCATATGTTTTTGATGATAATATCTCTCGTAACAAGACCCGCTCACGATCTGAGTTTGGCAACTCAATTCCAATCACAGATCTACCAGGAATCGTCGATACTCGAGCTGATAGTGCTGACATTGATCGAGCAATATCGTCAGACAAGCCGATAACTCTGCTGGCTTTTAAACCTGCCGCAGGTTCTAACTCATAGAGTGTTACGACTGGTCCGGGTCTTACGGAAACTATTTCACCTTTAACACCGTAGTCGTCTAACACGTTTTCCAGCATTCTAGCATTTTCATTTAACGCATCGTCGCTTAAACTATGTCGCACTAATCCGTTAGGTGTCTGAAGAAGTGATAGTTCTGGTTTAGTAAATTTTTTTTCTGAAGCTTCAAACGGTAAACTCGGCTGTTCCTCCTTTAGTGCTGCTGTACTTTTAAGCTGTCTTTTCAGGTCCGATTTTTTTATCCGTTTAAAAAGGCTATTATTTAAATTGGAGTTTTTGGTAGATTGGGGTGTCTCTGAAAAGATATTTTTTCGGGTAACTCCACCTAAACTGGGAATGTAAGACTCATTTTCGATAGCAGAGGTATCCAAATTATTCCCAATTTGGAGGTTTGCATTTTTACGAGTCACAATAACATCGTTAATTTTGTCTGTAAGATGCCTGTCAAAATCTCTCAACATATTAGGTTCCCTTATATCAGAGGCTGGAAACTGCTTATCTCTAGAATTTGTGAAAGCTATTTTTTTTATAGGGAAAAGCAGAAAGCATATGTAAAGAAAGATGTTTTTAAAACTTATATATATTTGGTTCACTATTTCTCTAACATCTTTTTTGGTGAGTCCGAGGACGTAGCCTAGAAGAAGCAGGGTGAAAAATCCCAATATTATAGTAACCAATTTTAGCCAATTGTTTATTTCTATAGGTTTCATGTTTAGTATGAGGCTAAGCCCGTTATCACCAAACACGCCCCCTAATCCGTATCCGTACGGCCATTCGATATATATTGGATGGGCAGACAAAAACATTGAAGAAATCGCAATTGCTAAAGGCGTTACGCTGATACGACGCATAGAATGTTTACGAGCAGAACCGAAAAGTAAACGCAAACCCCAGATGAAACCGATTAAACTAAGGCTATAACTTGTCATTCCGATCGCCAAATGAAGTGGATCAGCTACAAAGCTCCCGAAGCTGCCAAATAAATTCTTGGCAGATGTATGTGTAGCACTTCTAAAACTTGGATCAGTTGGATCGTAGCTCCAAATAATCAAAAAAATACATGTGCCGACAAACAACGAGACAAGACCCATTATTTGCTTTAATTTTTTCCTAAGAAATTCTGCAGATGAATTTGGAATTAACGGCTTTGGTTTCAGTTTGTTTTGAAATAATGCCATAGTCATTTTTGTATCCTTCTTTAGCTCAAATAAGCGGCTAGAGAGTTTAGACCAAATTCAATTTCATTTTTTGAACTTACCAAAGCAACTCTAATATAGTTTTGTTTTGAAATTTCACCCTCGAAAGTGGGGTGGTTCTTATTTGACAAATACGATCCAGGTAAAACCTTTAATCCAAAATTTTTCCAAAGATCGAAAGCAGCACGTTCGTCATTTCGAACAGGTATCCACAAAAAGAAACCCGCCTGTGGTGTCTCATAATTCTCTACATTTTTTAATATAATGTCAGCTAAGTTTAATTTTTGTTGATAAAGCTTTCTATTTTTTTTTACATGGATTTCGTCATTCCAAGCAGCTTCTGCAGCATGTTGTAATGGGATTGGGCAAGGTGAGCCA
>MDTA01197753.1_pt1 | contig 30365 bp, 28 predicted proteins | sample 811151 | NCBI WGS metagenome assembly MDTA01 (sample SAMN05326648, study PRJNA326480) | marine metagenome | isolation source: seawater | place: Indian Ocean: South | collected 2010 | reverse complement strand
TTGATAGGCTGGATGTGGAAGCGCAGTAATGCGTGCAGCTGACCAGTACTAATAGCTCAATTGGCTTGATTTATGCACTGAAAAAAATTTTAAAGATATATTTAATTAAATAATTGATCGTTTTCAGAATTTCTTAAATGATTGATTATACTTTTGGAAACATTTTGACTAGGAAAGCAAAATTTTTCCCTATTTATTAATATTTTGTCATCACTCTTTCCTAAAATTTTATTAACAATTTTTTCCTTAAATTCCTCATAAGTTTTAACTTTAGCGGGTAAAACGTGTTCATCGTTTGGTATAAATCCAGTATTTTTTAAATTTGGATCTAGAAAATAACACTCTTTGCCAGATCCTATAAATTCGTAACCAAGTGTTGAACTCCATGTACATAGTGCTTTTGCTTTGTTAGCAATATAATAAGTATCTGAAATTTCTTTTTTTTTATCAACAATAATATGAATGTTTTGGCATTCATCAAAAAGTTTTTTGACTTTTTGGTCCGTTAAAATTTTTTTCAGTTTGATACAAATTTCAAATTTTGGAAATTCTTCAGAGAATTTTTTTATCCATTCAAAATGAGTATAATAATCATCATAATAAGAATTATAACCAGAATGCGCATTTCCATCATGGTTACTTGCAAAAACGACTAAATCATATATTTTAAATTTGTTTTCGTCTTTTCTCTTATAAAGTCCCCTTTCCATAAATAGAGAACCAACTGATATAATTTTTTTTACATTTCCACCTAATTTTTTTAAATTATCTGCAGATTTATCTCCAAGTGAAAATAAAATATCAGAATTTATATACATCCCAGGACCATTTACTTGTAAAATATTTTTTTGAATTACTGATGAAATTTTTCCACCACGTTTGTGAAAAATTTCATTCTTAATAGAGGATGTTCCATAATGCCTTTCTTGTATAAGAAACTTAGCTTTAATTACACTGAATACCGTTTCATATTTAATATAAGTTAATACCAATCTAGTAATTAATGGGAACAGATTTGCTTTAAGCTTTATTGAGCTTTTTAACGTTTTTATAAATATAATGAAGTAAAAAGTTAAATTATTACAAACATCTTTACTTAATATAGATTTCAAATATTTACTATAATGAAAAGTCTTGTATTTTTTATTTAATTTTGTGCTTGAAACAAATATTGCGTCACTTATTTCATTTATAAATTCAAATCTGTCTGGTGAAGTTCCATGTGATATATCGTCTACACAAATTTCACATTTTATTTCTTTAGTTTTTTTTTTTGAAAATAAACGAATATAAATAAAGTATAATAAGAATTTTATTGAGTCATAGAAGATATTTTTCATTTCAAATGCTTTATTAAACTTACCTCGGGCATTTATAAATTGTCTAAAAATAAATATCTCTGTATCGGATATTATTGATTGTTTTGATATTTTAGTTTTAAATGAAATCCAATTTAGTATTTCTATTATTTCATCTTTATTAGAAAAATCTTTTATAAATTTTTTTAATTCTGAATTTAAAGTTTCAATTGATTTATTTCTATCAAGAATAAACTCTTGGATCTTTAACATTATTTATATTGTGAATTATAAAACCATTTAACAGACTTATTTAAAGAAAAACTTCCATAAATAAAAACTCTTTTAATATCTTTTTTAGAAATAAATTTAGAAACACCATGGTAAGAATCTGGTGAAGAAAGAAAAAATAATCCCTGTTTTTTTTTTGGCTGAAATTTATTTATGATTTTAACTGTATTTTTCTTTGGAAATCTTGCATATGATGAGGAACTTTTTCCTAATTTTCTTTTGGTTTTAAAAATTTCAAGAGTTCCTCCATTTTTTTTAGGTATTGAATTTAAATAAATTAAGAAATTAATTATTCGTGTTGATCTATCTCTATGCGGTTCCCGGAAGTATCCATTTTTAGATATTGAGAAGTCTATATCAAGATTGACTACATTGTTTTTTTTATTTTGTTTATTTTGTTTTGTTAATGTTTTTCCTTTTTGAACTCCATAATTAGTTTTAGAAAATTGAAGTTTTTTTTGCTTAAATTTCCAAAATGAATTTTGAAAGTTTTCTTCAAATATTTTTAAAATTTTTAAAAATGTTGCTCTAGAATTTAGAGAATTATAAAGTTTGTTCGCATTTTTTGAACTAGATAAAAACTCTCTAAACGTATTTGATCCTTTGTTAATTCTATTTCTGCCATTCATCACAAAATCATCAAAATTATTTTGATTTTCAATTACTTCTTTGAGATTGTTGCAGACTTTACTTGATATAAAATTATCAATTTTAATTAGGGGGAATGTTGATTTGGGAAAAGTAATTTTTTTTAAGTTAATCATTTTAAATTATTTATTTATTTTTATAAAAATTTTGTTTGTAAAAATTTAAATCCTTTTCAGTATCAATATCAAAACCCTTTCCTGTTTCTGTAACATATGGCAAAGGTTTTTTGCATAATCTATCTTTATTTTTTGTATAGATTGATCGTTTAGCTATAAAAGCTGCACTGTTTACAGAATAGTGTTTTTTTAGATCTTGTGTTCTTGGCCATTTTTTTTTGAAATAATTATGTGATACCCATTTATAACTGTCATTAATTATAAATGTTCCAATTAAATCGGCACTAAAAGCGCTGTCATATTTTTTATTTGATCTTAAAAATTTTAATATCATTTTTTCATAGCTAATATGATCAAAACAGGGGCTAGTGACATGTGTCCATAATATATATTGCCACACACATAATTTTGGCACTTCTTCAATTAATTGATCTAGGCAATCATCCTTTGCAAGCTCTTTTGTTCTGTTGTGAATTTTAAGCCATCTAAACTTTTGGATATAGTTTTTTACTATCCTGCTGTCTGTAGAAACAATAAACTCAGTTTTTAATTTATATTTTTTTAAAAATAAGTTCCTTACTTTTTTCAATTGATTTATTTTAATTTCTGTTAAACCATATTTAAAATGACCAATTCTTTTGATATTCTTATTTTTGACTCTTTTACTATTTTTTCTTATAGGTATAAAAAAACTAATCATCAGGTTATTGCATGTTCCTTACAAAAAATTACTTAATTTTAATATTTATGTTGTCCATGAAAAAAAGCAACAAATAATTAATTTAGTTATCAATTTAAACTTTTTTATATATCAATTCTTTAAAATTATTTTCAAATTTCAATTTGATGAATATTTTTTTTGAAATCTTGAATTTATAAATAGAAATAATCCTATAGCAAAACAGTTAAATCCAGCTACCCAATTACTAAAAAAATTTCCTGTTGGAATAATTGGCCAGAAAAAAACAAAAACAGTTATCGTGGCTAGTTTTAAAATATTATTATTTTTTTTATTGTCAAATAAACTTAAAAACAATTTAAGCATTTTAAAAGCAAAAATTAAAAAAACAAAAGATAGAAAACCAAAGGCAATTAATCCCCCGGCAGATAATGATTGTAAAAAATAATTGTGGGGATGTGTTGAGCATACACCATTTTCAACAGGATAAAGATTTCCAAGATTCCCCCTGCATAAAACTCTAAAAGATCTTATCCCTTTGCCAAAAAATAAATTATCTTTTAGCATTTCCTTTACTACTAAATAGTGGCCATAATAATCTCTAGGAATAAATTTTAATTTTGTTGATGGCTCTTCACTTTTATTAATCAAAGCATTGTACTCACTATTTAAGTTGTATCTTTTATCTAATGACTTTAAATTTTTGCCTACGCCTGAAAAAATAATTACTGATGTAATCAAGGCTGAGATAAGAAAATTTAATATAATTATTTTTTTAAAGTTAGATAAATATATTAAGCATAAAATTAAAAAAAATATAAATAAAATAAGAGGAGATCTATCTCCTGACAAAAATATTATTATCGAACTAAAGGATAATAATACAAGCAGTAACCCAGAAGAAAAATTATTTTTTTTAAATATTAAAAAAAATAAAATTAGAAATAATGGAACAACTTTTTGTATATAGCTTCCAAATATTTGTTCATCTCCAAATATACCGGTTATTCTTCCAGTTGAAAGAATTTGAAAACCTAATAAATTTTTTCCTAAAAAAAATTGTACATAACCATCAACTAAAAATAAAAAATATATACCAATTGCAACTAGATAAAATTTCTTATTAAATTTTACTTCCTCCAAAACATACCAAATACTTATAATGTAAATTACAAATCTAAAATTTGAAAAAGATTTTAATACTAAAGTTTTGTCAGTAGCTTTAGATAAAATTTCTATATTGATTAATGTGCTGGAAGCTATTGCTAAATAGAAAAAAAATAATAATAAAATTATAAAATTTTTATCAATAATATATTTTCTCCAATTATTTAAATTTAAAATTGTATATATTGAAAAAAAAATTAAATAAGATTCAACAAATATTCTTCCAATTAAAAAACAAATTGGAAAAGTTAGTATCAAAAAATTTAAAAAAACCTGCCTATAATTGTCTAAATTAATCAATTTAATTTTTAAGTAGTTTGAATTAGTTTATATATTAAGATAAATTATTCCTGAACCGAAAAAAATAACAATTTAAATATCTAATAAAAGTTTATGAAAAGGTATAATGAAATTGAAGTTAATAAATTAAAAATTTAACCAAGTATGATTTGCCCTTTTTATTTTCAAGATTCAATGAGATTTAAGCTAAATTGCTTGATATGAGTGAGCTTTATATAATTGGAAACGGTCAGTTTGCACAACTTTTAAAACATTTATTTATAGAGGAAAACATTGCTCAAAATAATGATATATTTTTTGTAACAAAAAATAAAATAAGTAAAAAAAATTTTATTTATCAAAAAGATTTTTTATTGATAAAGAAAAAAATAGATATTTTTATAGGTATTGGAAATATTAATAAAAGAATAGAAATTATTAAAAAATTCAAAAAGAAAAATTATAATTTCCCAAATTTTATATCTAAGTCATCAAATTTAATGAAAAAGAGTATTATCGGCAAAGGCAATATAATATTGCCTAATTCAATTATTCAAAGCCCAAGCAAAATTAAAAATCACAATATTATAGGAACTGGTTCAATATTATTACATCATAGCCATATTTCATCCAATTGTTTAATTGGTGGAGGGGTTGCAATTGGAGCAGGGACAAAAATTGGCAAAAATACTTTCATAGTAGTTGGGAGTACAATTGCATCTAATACAATAAATAAAAATATTAAAATTGGTAACAATGTATTTGTATGTTCAGGTAGTAATGTATTAAGTAATATTTCTAGCAACTCAAAAGTTATTGGAAATCCAGCTAGAAAAATATTGTAGATGAATATTTTTAAAAAAATTTTAAAACAATCCGAATATTCAAATAAAAAAATACTTCTAGATAATCAGTTTACTTATAAAGATTTACATAAGTTAATTTTAGAATACTCAGTATTTTTAAAATCTAAACTTAAAACAGGTGAAATTATATGTTTGATCTTACCATACTCTATTGATTTTATGGCAATAATGGTGTCAGCGAGAATTAATGGAAATACTTTATGCGTACTAAATCCAGATCAAACAGATTTTGAAAAAAACTATATTCTTAATCAAGTTAATTATTCAATGATTATATCTGAAAAAAAAATTAATAAAAAATATCAAATTTTAAAAAAATTTTATTTTTATAAAAAAAAAGAAAAAATCAAAAAAAAATTAAATCAAAGTGATGCTTTTATTATTTTTACATCAGGCACAACAACAAATCCTAAAGGAGCCATTTTAACTGATGATTCTATTAAAAATAACATTATTGGAATTATAAACCAACTTAAATTAACTACTAAAGACAAAACTATAATTTATAGTCCACCAAATTATGCAATGGGTATTTCGCAAGTTGTTACATTTTTATATTTGAAAAGTAGTTTTCTATTTGATCTTAATGGCACAAAATTCGTTGATAATTTTTTAAATAAATTAAAAAAAAACAAAATTTCAATATTGAACTTAAATATTGCAAGCTTTAAGTTTTTAAAAATTTTTAAAAAGAATTTTAAAATACCTTCGCTAAAAATTGTTATGTGTGGTGGAATGAAAATTACTCCTACAGATGCAGAAGATATTTTTAACTTTTTTGGAAATAAGTACATAGCTAATTTTTATGGTTGCACAGAAAACTCACCAAGAATAAGCCATTTTATATTTTCAAAAAAAGAATTAAATAAATTAAAAAATTTAGATTTTTTACCGGTTGGAAAATCAATTAAGGGAACCAAAATATCAATTAAAAAAAATTCCAAGAAAAATGATAAAAAAAATTATGGAGAAATAATTTTATCTGGTAATTCTTTAATGAGAGGCTATCTAAGTTCAAAAAAAAATGTTCAAAAAATCTCATTTTATAAAACTAGAGATATAGGTTATTTTTCATCAAATAAAAATTTGTTTGTTAAAGGACGTTTGGATAATATTTTTAAATCAGGTAATGAAAAAATTTCTCCAGAGGAAATTGAGGATAAGATAAATTTACTCTTTAATAACAGAACATTTATAGTTGGAAAGATGAGGCATCCGATATTGAATTGGAAACCAATACTGATAGTTGAAGGTAAAAAAAATAAATCTGATAAAATTCTATTACAAAAATTAGAAAATAAATTATCAAATTTTAAATTACCAAGTGAAATTTACTATTTAAAAAGTTTTTTCAGAAATAATTATGGAAAAATTGATAGAAAAAAAATATTTAATTATATTTCAAAGCATGTTAATTGAAAAAAAAATCCAGAAAATTGTGTATTCAATAAAAAAAAAAATCGATTTAAATTCTGATTTATTTTCGCAATTAGACTCTATTCAATTTTTGAACTTAATAATAAAATTAGAGGAACAATTTGAAATTAAGATTTCAGAAAAAAAAATTAATAAAAAAAATTTTAGAAATATAAAAAGTATTAAAAAAATAATTATTTAATAAGAAAAATGAAAAAAAAAATTGATAAGATTAAGATTATTGCCGAAATTGGACCAAACCATAATGGTGATATTAACTTAGCAAAAAAAATTTTAAAAAGACTTAGTAAAATCAAAATTGATTATGTAAAATTTCAACTTGGTAATCCTTTAAATATATATTCTGATGAAGCAATTTTCGCTAACTATCAGAAGACTAAAAAATTTAATAATCCAATAAAGATGAGCTTAAAAAACCAACTTTCTCAAAAATCACACAAATATTTAAAAAAAATATCAACAAATTTAAATTTAAAATATGCGTGTACTGCATTCGATTTACAAAGCTTAATTTTTTTAGATAAAGAATTAAAAATACCATTTTTCAAAATTGCATCTGGAGAAATTCATTCAATAGATATGTTGGAATATATTTCTAAATCTAATAAACCAATTATTTTGTCAACAGGTATGGCCGACTTTATAGATATAGAAAAAAGTTTAAAGATTCTTACAAAATATAAAAAACAAAAAATTACTTTGTTACATTGTGTAAGTTCTTACCCAACTGATATTAAAGACATGAATTTGAGAAGAATAGATCAATTGAAAAAAAAATTTGATTTAGATGTTGGTCTCTCAGATCATTCTTTATCGAATATCCCAGCAATCTTATCTGTTGCAAAAAACATCAAAGTAATTGAAAAACATGTCACATTTTCAAGGAAATTAGCTGGACCTGATCATAAAGCTTCATTAGAAATTCCAGAATTTGAGCAATTTGTAAATAATATAAGGGAAGCAGAAATTTTACATAACTCAAAAATTAAAAAGAATACTTTTGATGAATTAAACGTAAAAAGAGTTGCTAGAAAAAGTATTGTTTCAAATAATTTGATTATGAAAGGAAAAAAAATAACTGAGAAAGATATTTCTTTTAAACGACCCGGTTACGGAATATCACCATTAGATAAAAAAAAAGTTTTAGGAAAAAAAGCTCGAAAAAAAATTTTACCAAATACTTTAATTTTTCAAAAAGATATTTATTAGATATGATGAATGTTATTATTATACCTGCTAGAGCAGGTTCATTAAGATTAAAAAATAAAAATATGTTAAAAATAAAAGATCAGACTTTAGTTGAAAAAACTATAATATTTTCAAAAAAAATTAAAAAAATTGATAAAATAATTGTCTCTTCAAATGATCCTAAAGTTTTAGCTTATTCAAAAATATTTAAAAATATTTATTTTATTAAAAGACCCCAAAAATTATCATCAAGTAAAAGCTTGATTATTGATACATTGATCTATTTAAATAAATTATTTAAAGAGAAATTTGAAAACATTTTAATGTTACAACCAACATCACCTTATCGTTCTTTAAATTTAGTAAACTACCATTGGATTAAATTTGTAACAAAAAGAAAAAAATATAGATCTAAGATATCTATATCAAAAGCTAATAGTTCAGAAAAAAAAAAATTCTTGGTTAAAAATAAATATATAATTTTGAATAAAAAAAAAAATGATCCAAGAAACTATGAGGCGAATGGAAATTTTTTTATGGTAAATACTAATTTTATTAAAAAATATAAAAAATTTGTTGTTAGTAATAATACTGAGGCAGCAATAATAAGTAATAAAAAAAATATGATAGATATTGACACAAAACAAGATTACATTTTGGCAACTAAGTATAAATAAACTAATTAGAGAATAATATTTAATGAATGAAACTATTTTTAAGAAAAATATAAAAATTTTTTTTGATGATTTAAAAAAAAAACATTTTAAAAAAAATTATTTAAAATTACATGAACCAGTTTTTTCAAATAATACTTTTAATCATGTTAAAAAATGTATTACGAGTACTTTTGTATCTCCAAACGGAAATTATAATAAACTTTTAGAAAAAAAATTAAAAAAAATAACAAATTCAAAATATGTAATTTGTGTAAATAGCGGAACTTCAGCTTTATTTATTTCTTTAAAATCTATTGGTATTAGAAGAAATGATGAAGTTTTGTTACCAGCTTTAACATTCGTTTCAACAGCTAATGCAATATTGCACAACAATGCAATACCACATTTTGTTGATTCATCTAATCATACATTAGCAATTGATCCAATTTTATTAGAGAAATATCTTAGTGAAATTTCAATTATAAGAAATGGTAGGCTAATAAATAAAAAAACTAAACGACAAATCAAATGTTTAATATGTGTACACATTTTTGGTAATTCAGCAGAGATAATAAAAATTAGAAATATTTGTAAAAAATTCAATTTGATATTAATTGAAGATGCGGCAGAAGCTCTGAATTCTTATTATAAAAAAAAACATTTAGGCACATATGGTAAAGTTGGGATATTAAGTTTTAATGGAAATAAAATTGTAACATCTGGAAGTGGAGGAGCAATACTTACAAATGATAAAAAAATTTTTGATTATTGTAATCATATTACATCTAATTCAAAAATAAATGATAGATGGGAATATAAACATAACATGATTGGTTATAATTTAAAAATGGCAAATATTAATGCTGCATTAGCGTTTGCTCAAATTTTAGATTTGAATAAAATTCAAAAAGAAAAAGATAAATTACTTCTTAAATATAAAAATTTTTTTAATATACATTATTCTACAGCTGAATTAGTAACTCCATTAAAAAATTCAAAATCTAATAATTGGCTTATTTCAATTAAATTAAAAAAAGAATTTATTAAAAAAAAAAACAACATATTAAATTTTTTGTGGAAAAATAAAATTTATGCTAGGCCATTATGGATTCCGTTGCATAAATTAAAACATTTGAGAAAATTTCCAAAATCTAGACTCAAAAATACTAATAAACTATATGATAGGGTTATATCATTACCAAGTGGATCGAAATGAAAAAAAAAATAATATTATATTCCTCTAGTAGAGCCGATATAGATAGATATATACCTATATTAAAAAAAATTTTAGAAGAAAAACTATTTGAACCTATAATATTTTTATCATCTTTTCATAAAGCAGGTCAATTCGGAAACTATTTGTATGAAATAAAAAAACTTAAAATAAAAATTATTCAAAAAACTTATAAAACAAAATTAAGGGATACATATGTTTCCAAAATTGATCATTATTGTTTTGATATGAAAAATATTACTGAAACTCTAATTAAAAACAAACCTATTTTTCTTATTCTGCTTGGTGATCGTTTTGAAATCGTTTCTGCTGCAATGTCAGCTGTTTTACAAAATATACCAATTATTCATTTTTATGGAGGCTCTGTGACTGAAGGTGCTATAGATGACAAAATTAGGCATGCAATTACCAAGCTTTCTAATGTGCATTTTGTTTCAAATAAAACATATTTAAATAGGGTAATTAATCTAGGTGAGGAAAGCTGGCGAACAAAATTGGTCGGTTTAGATTATTTAAATGAATTAAAAAAACAAAAATTTATGACTAAAAACTTATTTTTTAAAAAATTAAAATTGAATGCAAGTAAAAAAACATTGTTTGCAACATTACATCCAGTTACACTAGAGAAAAAATTTTTAAATTTCCAAATAAAAAATTTCTTATTAGCAATTGAAAAATCTAATTTTCAATGTGTTTTTACATATCCCAACTCAGATATGGGCTATGATTTAATTTTAAAAAAAATTAAAAAATTTGTCAAAAATAATTCAAAAAAATATATTTTATTAAAAAAATTAAATATTAATAATTACGCCAATCTATTAAAACATTGTGATCTAGTTATTGGCAATTCTTCTATGGGTATAGTAGATACAGCAGGTTTTAAAAAACCAGTGGTTAATATCGGAAATCGTCAAAAAGGAAAAATTCAACCAAAAAATATTATTAACTCATCTTTACATTTCAAAGAAATCTTAAAATGTATAAATTATTCCCAGTCTGGCATATTTAAAAAACAATTGTTAAATCTAAAAAATCCTTATAGTCCCAGAGTTTATAATTTAAGTAAATTTTTATATAGTTTAATAGTTTCGAAAAAAAATAATTTAAATATAAAAAAATTTATAGATAAATAATAAATGTATTTTTTAAAAAATTTCAAAAAAAATCTACTTAATAAGAATATCACATTAAAAGAGTCTTTGATATTATTAAATAATCTTAATGAAAAATGTTTAATTATTACAGATAAAAGTAAAAAATTAATTGGGACATTAACCGAAGGTGATATTTTAAGATCTATTGTTTCTGGTGCTAAATTTAATAATAGAATTAAAAGTTTTATTAATAAAAGATCTTTTTATTTAAATAAGAAAAAAATTAGTTCTGGTAAATCTTTAAATGAATTTAGTATGCCTGATGATATTTCATTAGTACCTATAGTAGATGATAAACAAAAAATAATAAAAGTTTTTAAAAAAAAAAAATCATTAAACAAAAATAATAATTTAAACTTAAATGCACAAGTAATAATTATGGCAGGTGGACTTGGAACTAGGTTGAAACCTTTCTCGTCTATAATACCAAAACCCTTATTTCCATTTGAAGGTAAAGCTATAATTGAACATATAATGGAAAAATTTAACAAACATAACTTTAAAAAATTTCTTATTAGTATTAATTCGAGTCAGAAAATAATTAAAGTTTTTTTTAAATCAAAGAATAAAAATAATGTTGATTTTATATATGAAAAAAATTCTTTAGGTACAGCTGGATCTTTAGGATTGATTAAAAAAATAAGTAAAAATTTTTTTGTGATAAATTGTGACAGCATTATAGACTGTAACTATAGATCTATTCTTAAATATCATAATTCTAATAACAATGATTGCACGATTGTTGTAGCTAAAAAAAAAATAGACATTCCATATGGTATTTTTGAATTACAAAAAGATAAAAAAATCAAAATGATGGAAAAACCGTCTTATAATATTTTAATTAACACTGGTATGTATGTTTTTTCGAAAAATATTTTGAAATTTGTTAAGAAAAATCAAAAAATTGATATGGATAAATTTCTAGAGAAATTATTAAAAAATAAATCAAAAGTGGATTTGTATCCGATTGAAAGCAAATACTGGTCTGACTTTGGCCAAATTAGTTCATTTTCTAAAAAAGATTAAATATATTTTCGTATTAATAAAAACTACTTTTAGTTATTATAATTTATAGCTTACTTTACTCAGTGTATTTTTGGGTTTGTAGTTCTTATAATTTTTTTTAAGCATATTATTTAATTTATATAAATTTCCTATTTGAGTTATTTTTTTTTTTATTTTAAAAATTCTACTTCGGATTTTTAATTCATTTAATTGAAATGGTATTATTAAAATTTCATTATCATTTTTATCTGTAAAAAATTTTTCATCATCTTCTTTAAATATTTCTGATAATTTTTGACCTTGATTTCTTTGGTTTTTAAGCTCAATTTGTAAAGCCCCTTTGCTTAAATTTTTAATTTTTTTTTTAAATTTGTAATTAGCTTTTTTTAATTTTAATAACTTTTCAATAACTTTATATATATACTCTTCCTTAATACCTATATTATTACTTGGTATTGTAATACAACCGTTACTTCTAGATAAAATAGATTTAAAACATAAATTACAAGCCTCTTTGTGATTTATAAAATATCTTTTAATATTTTTTGGGACTCCAAATGGTAACTTTTCATTAATTCTATTTAAAGCAAATTCTAAAATACTACCTTTGCTAAATGCAACATTTGCAAATCTAGTAGAAGATACATGTACATCTTTATTTTTAAGTTTAAATAAAGCTAAATTTTCCTCCATAATTTTTTTTGATATACCTAATATACTTTCAGGATAACAGGATTTATCTGTAGATATTGAAAATAATTTTTTAAGTTTAAATTTTTTGGTAGGCAAAAAGTCAAATGAATTTGTTCTAAATATATAATTAATACTCTCAAAATTTTCTTCTGATCTAACATGCTTGAGAGCAGCAAAGTTGAAATAATGTGTAATATTTTTATTTTGAATAATAGAATTAATATTTGATGAAGTTATATCTAAGACATTGTAATTTACTTTTTTTTTTATATTTGGATAAAATAAATTAATATCTCTATTTAAATCAACTAAAGAATTTTCATCTTTATCTATAAGAGTTAATTCATTAAATTTATATTTAAGAATTCTTTTTGTAAACTCGTAACCTATTGAACCTGCAGCACCTAGGATTAAAATTTTTGCATTTTTTAAATCTCTTTTTATTTCACTATTTTCCTTTGATTTTAAAGAAAAACGATTTGAGTTAAATAATTTATATTCAATAGATTTTAAATTATACATTTTTAAATTATCAATGGTTTTTTAATAAGTTTCTTTTTATTTTTAATAAATTAATCATTCTCTTAAATTATGCAAAGAAGATTTTAATTTTCTCTTTTATAAATTTGAGTCTGAATGATATTGCAAATCAATTATATTAATAAGTATTTTTAAATATTCCTTATACTTTTTGCCCAACTTTTTATAGGATTTTCATTATAAATATTTAAATTATCCATATAAATATTGACACTTTCCTTGATTTTTTTTTCGTTCCACCATTCCATTATATATGGATCTATTTTATTTAAATGGCTTGATAACTTTTTTCCATTTTCAAAGGCAATCTTATTTTTAAATAGAATATTCATAAATTTTTTATTATGTTCATATTCATAGTAAAATTTTTTATTAAATAATAAAAAAGTTGGTCCATTAATTATAGATTCTAAAAAAGCAGTTTGGGGATAATTAACAATTCTAATGGTAGCACCATCTCTAAGTTTATCATAATCTTTTTTTGAATAAATCATATTGCGTTTACCTACAATTTTTTCATACTTTTTATCTAAGTTCCAACCTGTTCGTCTAGTGAAAGGTCTGATTAAAATTTTTTTTTTAATTTTAGTATCTGTATTTTCTATAAAATTTTTAACCTGTTCAAATTCAGAAATAATTTCCTCACACATCGGGCCGTTTAAAAAATGTCTAGGATATTTAGGAATATCTTTACAGATTATCAATATTTTGTTGTTAGGTACTTTTTTATTCTTATGTAAAAAAAGACATGGCAAACTAATTTGATTTTTTAAAACCTTTTTTTGATGTTTAAAAACAATTGATGAGATTGCATTATTATAATTAAATATACTTTTGGCACCATATATTCCACCATGATCTGCTGTAATTATTTTAAGATTTTTATTTAAATTTTTTTGATGAGCTAACCATGATTTAAAAATAGGGTTAAACCTATGGTGAGTATCTGAAACAACGGTTTTAATTTTTGTTAATTTATTTTCATGAAGTCTTTTAATATCCTCAAAATTTTCTATAAATACCCTTGGTATATCTTCTCTAATTTGATTGAATATATAATTTTCAAATTCATTTTTATTATCTGAATTAAGTTTTAGATTTTTTCTTTTAACAATTTCATGATTATTCATATTTGAAATATTTATTAATTTTTCTCTATTGAAAATAGTTGATCCTTTAAAACCTAAAATATTAAGTTTTAAACAAAGTTTAATAAAATTAATTTTCTTGGTTCTTATATTTATAAGAGTTTTAATATTATTAAATTTTAAAATTATCTTTTCATAAAGATTAAAAAAAACATTAGTTTTAATTTTTGTGTAAATTTTATTAATAAAAATATTATTTAAATAAAATATTTTCTTTTTAAGTACCTTTTTTTGTAAAAATTTTTTTTTATTTTTAAACTCCAATATATTTTGGAACATTAAATGATTATAAACATCATCATTGTGATTAAATTCATAAAATTGCAATGTATCAAAAACAGGTATTTTATTTTTTATTTTAATTTCTAAATAGCTAAATTTTTTATGAATTGAAATAAGATCACTAACTATTAGCCATCTAAAATAATTGGATGCAAGGTACATATGTAGCCAAGGCTCAATTAATATTTCCCAATCTTTTTTTGTGAAATTAACTTTATTAATTGAATTTAACTCTTTAGTAAGTTGAAGTAAAAGTTTTTCCCTTAACGCTATTACCTTATTCTCAATTTTAACTTTATTTTTTTGCCAATTATTTGATAAATAATATATTTTTTTTTTTATTTGATCAGTGTAATCATTATTGATATTTGGACTTAAAATTATATTTTGAAATTTTGAGCAATCTAAATAATTTTCTAAGCCTGTGAAATGTATTAGTCTCATAGCTTTACAACTTATGAAATTAGTATATTTTGATAATTTCAATGGTATTACATAATCTTATATTCTAAAGAATCAATATAAATGTTTAGTTTACTTGGACTTTTAGGATTTAAAAAAAAAATTTTTTTTTCATTATTAATTTTATCTTCAATTTTTGCATCCTTATTAGAAGTATTAGGTTTAGGATTGTTGATCCCAATAGTTTCGAGTTTATTTGATAATACCTTTTATTTAAAATTTAATGAATATTCATTAAGATATGGTTATTCAGAATTTACCAATGAAAGCTTTTTATTAGTTTGTATATTTCTTCTTCCGATCATTTTTATTTTAAAAAATTTATTTTTATTTTTTTTTCATATAATTGAAGCTAAATTAATCTATAAAACACTTACTGAATTCTCAAAAAAAATTTATAAAATATTTTTATTCCAAAAATATAATTTTTATATAAATGAAAATTCATCAAATTTTGTAAATAAGCTGGGGAGCGAGTTTAATGTTTTACACAATTATCTAATAGCAAGTGTTAGTTTTTTAACTGAGATAATTATTCTATCAGCTTTATTGTTTTTTTTACTATTTATAGCTTTTGAAGAAATAGCAATTATTTTTTTGATTGTTTTAATAAGTACATTTATTTTTTATTTAATTTTTTATAAAAAAATTAAAAATTTTGGTGCGTTAAGGAAAAAATTTGATCTAAGAAAAACAAATTTAATTTTAGAAACTCTCAAGGGCATAAAAGAAATAAAAATTTATAAAAGAGAGGAAATTTTTGAAGATAATTACAATATAAATAATGAATTAATATTTGATTTTTCAAAAAAATATTATGTTTTGCAAAAAATTCCTAAATTGTTTTTTGAAGCAATATCAATTTTAACATTATCTATTTTTATATTTATATTATTAAGTAACAATGAGTCTTCAGAAATAATTGTAAAACTAACAGTAGTTACTGGAGCAATAATAAGAATTCTTCCATCATTAAATAAAGTAATTAATGCCTATAATATAAAAAAATATTCTTTACCAGCAGTGAATGATATTTCAAAATTTTTAAAAAGATTAAAAATTAAAAAAGTTGATTCACCAAAAAAAAATATCAACTCATTTGAAGATAAAATTTTATTTAGAAATGTAAGTTTTGCCCATAAGAATAAAAATGATAATTTAAGTATATTTGAAGATCTTAATATAACTATTAAGAAAGGAGAAAAAATTTCAATTATGGGTCATAGTGGGTCTGGAAAAAGTACTTTTGTAGACTTAGTTCTAGGTTTTTTAAAACCTGATAAGGGTAAAATTTTATTGGATAACATAGATGTTAAAAACTACTATTCGAATAACATAATTAGCTATTGCCCTCAATCTATTCATATTTTTAATACCTCAATAGAAAAAAATATTTCATTAGAAAGTCAAATTAAAAAAATTGATATTAATAAGATTAATAAGTTAAAAAAAATTTGTTTGCTTAATACATTTTTTAGTAAAAAGAAAAATGACCAAAAATATTTTGGTGAAGGCGGATCTAAAATTTCTGGGGGTCAAAAGCAAAGAATTGGTATAGCAAGGGCCTTATATTTCAATCCTAAAATTTTGGTATTAGATGAGTCTTTGAATGCTGTTGACAATAAAACTGCTAAAAAAATTATTCAAAATATAGTCAAAAATTATCCAAAGTTAACTGTTATTTTGGTTACACACAGTAAAGTGTTGGCAAAGTTATCTGAAAAAATTTATGCTTTAAGTAATAAAAAACTAAGATTATCCACAAAGTAGAGTGAATAATTATTATATTGACTATTTTTATGATGAGAAAAAAATTTTAACAAAATGATTTTAAATTATAAAAAAATAAATGTTATCAAAAAATTAATAATAGATTTTATGAATATAGATAGAAAACAAATATATTTTATTAAAAAAAATAATTTTAAAAAAAAAGAAAATATTAAATTAAATGTAATCATTAGAAAAAATCAAAATAGATTAAATATTTTTTTTGATTATATTTTTAAAAAAAATGAAATCTTCTTAATTTTTGCTTATCATAATCATATTTTTTTTAGAAAAGTAATTTGGAATAGTAAAAATTTTTTATATTTTTTTTTAAATTTTAAATATGAAATAGTTTCCGTAATTTATAAAAAAAATTCAAATGAATTTTGATTTTAATTTTACAAAAAAATCAGGGACTTATATTGATGGAGAAGAAAAATTTATTTATAAGTTTTATTTAAACACAGAAAAAAAAAACATTAAAAATTCTAAACTAATAAATGAGTATCGAGGGAATTATTGGTATTTGTCCAAAATTAGATATAAAAGAATTAGAAATCTTCAAATAATAAAGAAACCAAAAAAATTTAATTTAATAAAAATGCCTTATTTTAACGGCACAAAGTATAAATTTTGGAATAATTTTTTAGGTAACAAAAAAGAAATTTTTTTAGTTTTAAATCACTATAAAAAAATATGGCCCAAAAATAACAAAATAGTTCCTTATCATGGAGATTTAACATTATCGAATATAATTTTTAATGATGGTAAAGTAAGAATAATTGATTGGGAGAATTTTGAGAAAGATAAATTATGGGGATTGGATATTTGTTATTTTATTCTTTCATTAATCATTTTACCTTCTATATCTAAGAAAACAAATAAACTTTTAAAAAATTCAGCTGACAATTTTGTTTTTATATGGAAATCTTTTTTTAAAAATTATGATTTTGAATATTTGAATGATCCAGTTTATTATCTAAAAAAAAATACAAATCTCCAAAAAAATAATTTTTTAAATCTTATTTCTAAAAATTTAAAAAAGGAAATTAATTTTATTTTAAATGAAACAAATAAATAAAATTGGAATTTTAATAGCATGGCCAAGGGAAATAGACATGTATAGTGGTATACTAGGCATATCTAGTGATAAGGTAGATATAATCGTTAATGATTTTAAATCATTTGAGAAAGGAAGAAATTTATCTAATAAGAAAATAATTGAAATTTTAGAGAAGAAAAAAATAAAATATAAACTCTTTTCTGAAGTCTTTAAAAAAGTGACATACAAGGTAATTGTTAGTACAGGAGAAATCTCAGGATACAAAATTAGTTTATACTCAATTTTAAGGTATTTTTATGCTTTAACCATTGGAAATATTATTAGTTTCTTAAAAATATCAAACTTATTAAATACTATTTTTGGTAGGCCTTTTACAGGCGGTGGTAGTGATGTAATGCTAGGATTAAATTGGTTCCCTGAGAAAGTTTTGGGAAAAATAGTAATAAAATTTTCTGACGGCATGGATATTAAAACCAAAAATTATCCTTTTGATATTTTTAAAAACGTATTTGATATTTATTTTTCATACTGTGACTTGGAAATTGAATTAATTCAGAAAAAATTTAATAAAGAATGTGTAAAGATTGATTACCTTCGATTTATTTCCGAGACTGAATATAAAGATATAGAAAAAGATGAGCTTATAAAGGAATTTAACTTAGATCCAAGAAAAAAAATAATATATTGGTTACCAACTCATATAATAAATTTAAATGAAGAAGATGAAAATCTTAAGAATTGGATGTTTAGATTAAATTTTTTGAATAAATATTATAACGTCATATTAAGACCGCACCCTAAAACTTTAACAATAAACAAAGATATATTAGGAGAGCTAGAAAAATTGAATTATAAAGTAGATAAAAATTTCAATCAGAAAATAGGTCAAATAATTAAATGTTCAGATCTTATATTGGCTGATTATGGTGCGATTTTATTTGATACCTTGTATCTAAAGAAAAAAATGATTTTATTAAATTTAAGAGAAAATACAAAATTCGAAAAAGATTTAATTTATAATAAATCTTTAGATATTTTATTAAGAGAGGATGTTGAAAATTTAAATACAGATATAAGTGAGTCAGATATTTATGAAAAAATTGAAAATGAATTTAATGCTGATAATTATGAAAGTCTAAAAGATTTAAAAATGAAATATTTTGGTCACAAAACTTCATTGAATTTAATTCAAGTAAAAAAATATTTGGAAACTAAGCTAAATAATTAATTAAAAATAAAATGATTTATTTGTTACATATTTATAGATGTTTTAAAAAATTTTTTAAATTTCCTAATCAGTTTATTTCAAGTTTACGAACTGATATAAAGAAAGATTTTTTTAGTAAAAAATTAAAACCAGGATTAAATGTATTGGTAATAGGTTTGCCCAAATCTGGCACAACAATGATAGAAGAAATATTATCTGAAATTGGTTTTGTTAATCAGGCCAATTCTATTTTAAGATTATTTGATGATCAAAATTTGTCTCATCACCATGACTTGTCTAGAAAAATGCTAAATAAGATCCCAAAAAATAAAAATACTTTTTTAAAAAGACACTCAGAGGCAACAATATCAAATCTTGAATTAATTGAAGAATATAATTTTAAGACTTTTGTTAGTATAAGAAATTTGATTGATGTTATGATCAGTAGATATCTTCATTTATCTAATGATGAGAAACAACCTCAATTTAAAATCTATTCTAAATATGATTTATTAGAAGGTTTTAAGATATCATTAATAAAAAATCATAGAGAAAATGATATTCCAATTCAAATTTTTGAGGAATGGATAGAAAAATGGCAACAAGTACTTGCCCAAAATAAGAATTTATGTCTTTTAGACTATGACAGCTATAAGAAAAACAACTATATGTATTTTAAAAAAATATTCAATTTTTTAGATATAGATCAGTCTCAAATAGAAATAATCTTAAATAAACATTTGCAAAATCAAAGTTTACTTAATCAAAAATCTTTTGAATCAAATTTAAAAAAAAATTTTTATAGTCAAACTTATAACAATAAATCTAAAAAAATTGGAAATATAATAAAGAACGATTTAGAAACGATTAAATTTTTTAATAGTAAAGTAAGATATTCTTACAATAAAGTTGAAATTATTTAAAATATGATAAACTTATTAAATAAATTTAAGGGAAAACAAATAGTTATAACTGGTCATACAGGCTTTAAAGGTTCTTGGTTAACGTTATGGTTAACACATCTAGGTGCCAATGTTACTGGTATTTCAGATACAATACCTACAACACCATCTAATTTTGTTGCAAATAAATTAGAAAAAAAAGTTCGTCATCTTATTTTTGATATTAAAAATAGAAAAAAATTATCATCTACAATAAAGAAAATTAAACCAGATTATATTTTTCATTTAGCAGCTCAAGCATTAGTTAAAAATTCTTATAAGAATCCAGTTCAAACATTTGAGACGAATTCTATAGGAACTTTAAATTTGCTTGAGGCACTTAAAGAACTTAAATTTAGAAAAAAATGTTCTGTAGTAATTATTACTAGTGATAAATCTTATAAAAATTTAGAAATAAAAAGAGGGTATAAAGAAGATGATATTTTAGGAGGTCATGATCCATATAGTGCCTCAAAAGCTTGTGCAGAATTAATTATTCAATCTTATATAAAAAGTTTTTTTAAAAACAATAAAAAATTATATATTTCAGTTGCAAGAGCAGGAAACGTTATTGGTGGAGGTGATTGGTCCCAGGATAGATTAATACCAGACTGCATTAGATCAATTAGAAAAAAAAAAAAATTAAAGATAAGATTTGCTAACTCAACACGACCATGGCAACATGTATTAGAGGCTCTATATGGATATATGGTTTTAGCATTAAAACAAAAAAATAATAAAAAAATTTCAGGGAATTCATTTAACTTTGGACCAAATAATAAAAGTTCTTTGAGCGTATTAGATTTAGTAAAAAAATTTAAAAAAAATTGGCCAATTCTTGAATGGGAACTAATAAAATCTGAAAAAAAGGTTTTTGAGTCAGGTTTGCTTAGGCTTAATAGCGATAGAGCTTTAAAAAACCTTAATTGGAAATGTATATTAAATGCAAATCAAACAATTTTAATGTTAGTTAATTGGTATAAATATTACTATGAAAAAAAAAATAAATTATCTATGTTCAATTTTTCGATTAATCAAATAAAGTATTATGAAAAACTTATTAAAAATAAATCATAAATATTAAAATTATTTCTTTAAATATGAAAGTTGTAATTCTAGCTGGTGGTTTGGGTACAAGAATATCTGAATATACAAAAACAATTCCAAAACCCATGATAAAGATTTGTGGAAAACCAATAATTCATAGAATAATTGATCATTACATAAAATATGGACTTAGGGAATTTTATATTGCTCTTGGCTACAAAGGATATGTTATTAAAAAATATTTTAAAAAAATAAAATTAAATAAAAATGTTAAAGTTAATTTAATTGAAACCGGCAAAAATACAATGACTGGTGGGAGAATAAAAAGATTAAAAAAATTTCTAGATAACACTTTTTTGCTTACTTATGGTGATGGTTTGTCAAATATAAACATAAAACAATTAGTTAAATTCCATAAAAAAAATAAAAAGCTTGTTACTTTAACCGCTGTAAGGCCGCCTGCTAGATTTGGGGTTATAAAAATAAAAGGAAAAAGTGTAAAATACTTTAGGGAAAAAAATGCACTCGATGCTGGTTGGATTAATGGAGGTTTTTTTGTAATGGAGCCAAAATTTTTAAATTTTATAAAAAATGATAAAACTTTTTTAGAGCAAGAACCATTTAAGATTTTAACAAAAAAAAATGAATTGTTAGCGTTTAAACATGAGGGTTTCTGGCAGTGCATGGACACTTTGCGAGATAAAAAAATTCTAGAAGATAAAGTTAAAGAAAAAAAGTTTTGAATAGAAAAAAAATTTTAATAACTGGTGGAACTGGTTTTATAGGTTATCATTTAGCAAAAAAATGTTTGAAACTTAATTGGTCTGTAACAAGTTTATCTACAAAAAAACCAAAAAAAATAAGAAAACTAAAAAAAGTGAAATATTTATTTTGTGATATTTCAGACAAAAAAAAATTGATTGAAAGTATAAAACCAAATTCTTATGATTATGTAGTTAATCTTGCGGGCTATGTGGATCATTCACATAAAAAAAAAACAATGAAAAGTCATTTTAATGGCTGTAAAAATTTGTCTTCACTTTTTTTAAATTCTAAGCTTAAAAAGTTTGTCCAGATAGGTTCAAGTATAGAGTATGGAAAGATAAAATCACCACAAATTGAAAATAAACTTAATAATCAAAAAACATTTTCGATATATGGTGATGCTAAATTAAAAAGTACAAAATTTTTATTAAATCTGAATAAAAAATATAATTTTCCTACAACTGTACTAAGATTATATCTAGTTTATGGGCCAGCACAAGATGCTAATAGAGTTGTTCCAATTACAATCTTCAATGCAATAAAAGATGATTATTTTGCTTGTTCAAATGGAACTCAAACAAGAGATTTTTTATTTATAGATGATTTAATTAAAGCAATTATAAAATCTTTAAGAAATAAAAAAGTTAATGGAGAAATAATAAATATAGGTACAGGAAAACCTATTAGAATTAAAGATTTGATTATCAAGATTTGTGATTTAGTGGGCTCAGGAAAACCTGAGTTTGGTAAAATTAGTTTAAGAAAAGATGAAATTAAAAGACTTTATCCTAAAACATTAAAATCTAAAAAATTATTAAATTGGAAATCAAATGTATCTCTTGAAAAGGGACTAATTACAACTATTAAATATTATAAGAATTATAAAGATTAAATTTTATATAATTTAGTTTTATTTGCTAATTAAATAATTTCCGATTGCAAGAAAATCTATACCTGTACCTGAAAAACACCTGATTGCTTCAGATGGTTTATTTACTATAGGCTCTCCTTGAACATTGAATGATGTATTTATTAAAATTGCATGACCAGTTATTTTTTCAAATTCTTGAATTAATTTGAAAAATTTTTTGTTTGTTTTTTTTTTAACAATCTGAGGTCTTGCTGTCCCATCAACATGAACCGCTGAAGGAAAGGTATATCTATATTTATTTCTAACTTTAAAAGCTAAAATCATAAAATCACTTTCTGGTACATTTCCAAAATATTCTCTATATTTATAATCATTAATTGATGGACAAAATGGTCTCCAATTTTCTCGGTGTTTAACTTCAATATTTAATTTATTTTTCATATTCTTTATTAGTGGGTTTGCTAAAATTGAACGATTTCCAAGTGCTCTTGCACCAACTTCTGATCTTCCTTGAAACCAACCAATAATCTTTCCTTTTGCCAATTGTTTGGCAACTTCTTTCTCAATATTATTAAATTTTTTAAATTTAATTTTTGCCTCTTTCAAGGCACTCTTTATCTTTGAGTCAGAGAAATTATTTCCATAGTAACAGTGACTCATTTTTGTAAACTTTCCTTTATCATTTCTTGCTGAAAGCATTGCTGCACCTAACGAAACTCCATTATCTGATGATGCTGGTTGAATATAAATTTTATTTACTTCTGGTAAATTAGCTAACACTCCATTAAGTTTACAGTTCATGTGAACACCACCAGCCAGACAAATATTTGGAATATTAGTTTTTTTAATCAGGTCTTTTACTAATAGTGAAACAATTTTCTCTAATAACCATTGAACATTAAAAGCTAGGTTTTTGTAACTTTTTGATATATTTTTTTCTTTATTAAGAGGACTACCGAAAATTTTTATAAATTCATCTGAGAACCTTGGGCTTTTAGATCTTTTACCACCAAATCTTAAAACTGGATTTAATTCAAATTCACCATTTAGAATATTATATTTTAAAAATTTACTCAATTTTTTCTGAATTTTTTCAGAATATTTTCCGAAAGAAGCTAATGCCATTAGTTTACCTTCCTCTGAATTACTTTTGAAACCAAAGAATTCAGTGAAAGTTGAATAAAATCCACCTAATGTATTTGGTAAATGAAATTTTTTAATACAAGAAATTTTATTTTTTTTCCCTACATAAAATCCCCCTGTAAACTCTTCTCCCATACCGTCTAAAATTAAAATACTACTTTCACTAAATCCAGATGCATAAAATGTACTTGCGGCATGAGAAAGATGATGCTTATAAAAAAATATTTTTTTATTAAGTTTTTGATTTTTTTTTGCAAAAGTCCATTTTAATTCGTTAAAAATTTTATCAGGGTCATAACCCAACTTTACTCTTTTTTCTAAATTTAGATTATAATTATTTTTTAAAGCAGGAAATTTATTATAAAGTTTATTCAAAAAAATTGGTACTTTTTTGAATTGATGGGGACAGTCCCAACCAAATGAAATTTTTTTTACTTTGTCTATACTTATATCAGCCTCTTTTAAGCAAAAGTGAATTGAATTAATTGGTAAAGCTAATGGTGCGTTTTTTATTCTTGTAAATCTCTCTTCCTCTGCAAAAGCAATAATCTTTTTGCCTTTAAGTAAGGCTGCTGATGGATTAGTTCCTACACCACCAAATATTCCTAAGTAATAATTCACAATTTTGATATTTATTTTTTTTTGTTTTATATAGTATTTTTATATTTATAATAAATATATTTATACAAAATACATCTAGGTAATTATGGAAAATATTCTTGTTATATGTGCTCATCCTGATGATGAAGTTCTGGGATGTGGAGGAACCTTATTAAAGCATAAGAGCAAAAAAGATCAAATTAATATATTATATGTTTACGAAGGTAGTACTGGTAGAAATAAATCTAACAAATCTATAACTAATTTAAACTTACAAAAAAGAAAAAAAAGTGCTTTAGGAGTAGCAAAATATTTAAGAGTAAAATCTATCAAATTTTTAAATAATGAGAATTTGAATTCAAACTCAAACACAAAACTTAAAATGACTAACGAAATTACTCAGCACGTAGAAAAAATAAAACCGACAATAATTTATACTCATTCATCTAAGGATCTTAATATTGATCACCGAAATTGTCTTGAGGCAGTTTTAATTGCTACACGTACTAATAAATCAAAAAAATTAAAAAAAATTTTATCTTTCGAAATTCCATCTTCAACAGAATGGTCATTCAGTCTTTTTGGAACATTTTCAGGAAATTATTTTGTGGATATTGAAAAATTTATTAAGGATAAGTTAAATTTAATTAATATGTACAAATATGAATTAAAAAAGTTTCCTTATCCAAGATCTAAAGAGAATATATTATCTCAATCTAAATTTGTTGGTTCCTTTGTTGGATTTAAAAATGCCGAGAGATTTGAGGTAGTTAAAATTCTTGAATAAATCTTTTTTTTTTAAATAATTTATAAAAAATTTATTTGTATAAAAATGAAAAATTTAGTTAGTGTAATTATGAATTGTTATAATGGAGAAGAGTATTTAGAAAAATCATTAAAAAGTATAATTTTTCAAAAATATGATAAATGGGAATTAATTTTTTGGGACAATCAATCAACTGATAACAGCAAAAAAATTTTTGATAGTTTTGCAAATCCTAATTTCAAATATTACCTTTCTGATAAACATACCTCCCTTTATGAAGCAAGAAATTTAGCATGTGAAAAAGCAAATGGTGATTATATTGCTTTTCTTGATTGCGATGATGAGTGGCATGAAAATTTTCTTTCTCAAAGAGAAATATTTTTTAACAATAAATTTTATGATTACTCATATTCAAATTCATATTTATTTTTTGAAAAAAGTAATAAAAAAATCCTTCATACAAATAAGAAACTTTTAAATGGTCTGATATATGATTATTTAGCAAAAGACTATTTGGTTACAATAAGCAGTCTCATTATAAAAAAAAATCTTTTAAAAGATGTGGGCCCATTTAATCCAGCTTTTAATATTATAGGTGATTTTGACTTTGTAATGAAACTTTCAAAAACAAAACAAGCTTTTGCTATTCAAAATCCTTTATTGAAAATTAGAATTCATGGAAATAATTTTCATGATAAAAATAGAAAAATGTTCTATGTAGAATTTAAAAATTGGTTTTTTAATCAAAAAGAAGATAATTTTTTTAAAAAAAATAAAAAATTTTTTTTTAAAAAATTATTTCATTTATTTATTGTTTCTTTATTTCCAACATTTATAAAAGATCTTTTAAAAAAAAAATGACAAAAGTATTAATTATTTCTAATGATAAATTTTTTTTGTCAAAAAAATTTTTTTTTAATTCAAACAAAAATACTTTTACAATTATAAATAGTTTAAGCCATTTTAAGAAAATATATTTATTTTGTAGATCAACTAAAAAAAAACAAAAGTTTAAAGAAAAAATTAAAAAAAATATAGAATTAGTTAAATTTAAAAATATTCTGAGTTTATTAAGAGAAATAAGACAAATAAAAATATTAATAATTTCAATAACTCCGTATAGCTTTTTATTAAGCTTAATGCTGATTATATTCGGTGCTGATAAAAAAAAAGTTTTCCTCTTTATAAGAAGCGATGGTTTTTTAGAATATGAGGTAAAATTTGGAAAAATTGGATATTTATTTTATGCTTTGATGTTTTTCATCCTCAAACATAGAGCAACAATATTATCATGTTCAAAATTTTTAACTGGAGTTTCTAAACCTAAAATATTATTTCCTTCAGAAATTAATAATCAATGGTTAAAAAACAGAGATATAAGAAAAAAAGTAATAAATAAAAATAAAATTAAATTATTATATGTAGGAAGATTTAGAAAGGAAAAGGGTTATTCAAGTTTAATTGACATTTTTGAAAGCTTTAAATCAAACCACACTTTGAAATTGGTCGGCAATGATTTTAAATATTTCAAAAAAAATTATTATCCAAAAAATCCAAATATACAAATCTTTGGGCAAATAGTTACTAACAAAGATTTAATTAAGTATTATGATAATTGTGATATGTTTATCTTGCCATCTTATGCAGAGGCATATCCTCAAGTAATTTTGGAGAGTCTTTCAAGATTAAAACCAGTTATAGTTTTTAATGAAATTAAATTTCTTAAAAAAACATTTTCTGTTGGTGTATTCAATTCACAAAGAAATGCAAAAGATTTACAGAAAGTCATTAGCAGAATAGCAATTAATTATTCTAAAATTCAGAAAAAAATTTATAAACAAAAAATATTTACGCAGAAAAATTTTTTTATTGAAATGAACAAAATTTTTAGTAACTAAAAATTTATTTTTTTTGGGCAATTAACCTTATTAAACATGGATCTTCGTTATTAAATTTGGAAAATCCTTTTGATTCTTTTACATAAATTATTTTAAAGGTTTTTTTTATTTTTTTAAGTAAATCATTTTTGTTTATGAATCTTCTATAATGGTCGGTTATAAATTCATTTTTACTAATTTTTTTTCCTACTCCACATAGTTCATCTTTATCTGATCTCGTTTCTATAAATAGATATTTAAGATTGGGTATTCTTGCCATTTTTTTTAAAAAAATATTTTCATTTTTCTTGCTTATACTATGCCAGGTAAATCTTGAATAAATTGAAAAATCCCCTTGGATATTTTTTTTATAATTAAAATCTACGAAATTATCGTTGAAGATTTTATTCTTTTCTTCCTTTTTCTTTAATTTTTTTTTTATTATTTTTGTCGCGCTTTTACTTAATTCTATTCCAAAAAACTCAATTTTATTTTTTCTAAAATAAAAAATATCTCTTCCATTACCACAACCCACATCAATTATCTTTGTATGATTTTTTTTTATAAATTTGAGAATGAATAAAGCAAAATTTGATGGCTTATCATGTATCAACTTTTTTTTATAAAACTTATTCCAAAATTTTTCGTTGTTTTTGCTTTTCATCATTCTAATTGAGCTAAAGATTTACGTTTATATTTAATATTATATTTGTTTTATTAAAGAAATAAATTTTATATGTATTTTTTTTTTAGTCTTTTAGATAAAAACATAATGGATTACAAGTTTAATTAATATAAAAATATTTTTATCTCTTTTGTTAAAAATAATTATGTATTAATTAATTCATTAAATAAATTTAAATATATATTTAAGAATATTTATTGTTTAATTCAAAAATTTATTAAATTAAATTTTATTTTGATTTCTTCTATATTAGAGTAGATTTTGAAATAATTTGATTAATTAATGTAAAATAATAATGCTAGGGTATATTTTTATTCTAAAGTAAAAGTTTATATAATGATCTCTTTAATATTTACAAGTTTAATAATAAATTTTTTAATTGCGTATAAATTAAATAAAATAAAAAAAATTTTTAACATTTTTGATGAACCTGACAATAAGTTAAAAAAACATAAATTAAGTGTTCCACTTTTGGGAGGGATAATTATTGTAATTAATTATTGTTTTTTTACTATTTTTTATTTTTTTTATTATTCCGATTTTTTAGCCAATAATATTCCAGTTAGAAATATAATTTCAATATTTATATTTGTATTTTTATTTTTTTTCTTAGGAATTTTAGATGATAAACATAAATTAAAACCAGAAAACAAATTTTTTACAAGTATATTTATTTCTTTGCTGGTATTATTGCTAAATAAAGATTTATTATTAGTTAATTTAAATTTTTCATTTTATAATAACCCGATATTTCTTGGAAACTTTAGTTATTTCTTCACCATCTTTTGTATAATAATTTTAATTAATGCACTTAATTTTTATGATGGTATAAATGGTCAATCTATAATTTTTCTTATAATAATATTTAGTTATCTATCACTTAAATCTCCTATTTTTATATTTTATATTTTTACTACTTTAATATTAATTTTCATTTTATTCCTTAATTTAACTGACAAAGTCTTTATGGGTGATAATGGAATATATTTTATAGGTGCAATTCTCTCAGCATCGTTAATATATGAATACAATGAGTTTGATAGCTTTGAATTTGCAGACGAAATATTTTTATTATTAATGTTACCAGGTTATGATCTTTTAAGATTATCATTTACAAGATTGTTAAAAGGAAAAAATCCCTTTTATGGAGATAGAAATCACATTCATCATTTAATGATAAACAAATTTTCACTTACAAAAACAAATCTGATTTTAGCCATTTTAAATATTGTACCTATTTTTTTATTTAATTTTATAGGTTTAAATTTTTTTCTAATTTTATTGTTATTTACATTTGTATATATTTTTATAATTTTCAGGTTATCTTAAAATGATAAAAAATGTTATTTTTGGTAAAAAAAGCAGAGTTACAAATTCCATTATTAAAAATTTAGAAAATGTCGACGTTATTTCTGCAAGTAATTTAAATTTTATAAAATTAAAAAATAATTATAAAAAAAAAACAAATTATATTTTCAATAATTTTTATCCATCATTTAAATTAAATTCTTTAAATTCAAAAGATTTTCAAAGTTTTGTAGATCAATCTATTTTAAGTTTAATAAATATTTTAACTAATTTGCCAATAAAAAATATAAATAAAATTATTTATACAAGTAGTGCATCAGTTTATAATTTGACTGATGGGCTTACAGATTCTGAAAATGATACATATAATCGAAAATTATATGCCTCGTTTAAGTATTCTGCAGAAAAAATAGTTCAAAATTTTTGTCAGAGTAAAAATTTAAAATTTTATATAATGCGAATATTTAATACATATGGAGATAATAAGGATAAATTTTCATTTATTGAAAAGCTCATAAATGTAAAAAAAAAGAATCTTCACCTGAATCTGATAAATAATGGAATTTCGTTAAGAGATTTTATTCATTTATCTGATGTAGGGGCTATTTATAAAAAATTTCTAAATAATCAATATGATCCAGGAATATACGATATAGGAACTGGAAAAGGGGTACTTATTAAAAATTTAGTAAAGTTTGTTAATATTGATAGCAAAAAAATAATAAATAAAAACAATATAAGTCAAACTAATAAATCTATAGCAGATATAGAAAAACTTAAAAAAAGCATAGGAAATTACAAATTTCAATCTATTGACAATTATTTAAGAGATAATTTAGGAATAAGCCACGCTAAAAAGTTAAATTTAACAAAAATTAATTATCCCAATTCAAAATATGAAGGATCTGTCATTTATGGAGCTGGTTATGCTGGAAAAAGACTGTTTTTAAATTTAAAAGAGCAAAAAGAGAAAGTAATTTATTTTATAGATGATGATCCCAAAAAACATAATACATTACTTTTAGACATACCAGTAATAAGCTTTGAAGATCTAAAAAGAATTGATGATAAAAAAATTATCGATAAAGTTTTTATTGCTATACCATCTTTAAATAAAAATAAAATTGAAAAACTTAATAACAAGTTAAGTGAATTTTTTTTTGATGTAAGGTATTT
>MDTA01155513.1_pt1 | contig 30373 bp, 29 predicted proteins | sample 811151 | NCBI WGS metagenome assembly MDTA01 (sample SAMN05326648, study PRJNA326480) | marine metagenome | isolation source: seawater | place: Indian Ocean: South | collected 2010 | reverse complement strand
GTTGTCCAGATGGTTGAGCACTTGGTTGTCCAGATGGTTGAGCACTTGGTTGTCCAGATGGTTGAGCACTTGGTTGTCCAGTAGGTTTACTAGTTGCTTCTAATATTCTTGATTTAATTAATTTATTATGGGTTAATATATTAATAGAAGGTTTATATACATTAATTTCTTTACCTGATATTGAAATTAATGTAAATAAAATAAGCGATATTATATTAAAATTCATTGAATGTATTATATAAACTATTATATTTATATCATAAAGATTATTCATATTTTTCTTAATCGAATAGGTTTTAATTTATAACCATCTGTTGTCTTTTTTCTTTGAAATGTTATATTTTCTGCGTGTATTTGATCATGGCATTTTTCACATATAGACATCAAATTTGCTGGATGATTCTTATGAAATGAACCAATAAATCCATTTTCATCAGCATCTTTTTGTTGATTAATATGGTGTATTTCTTCACCCAAATTTTGATTACACATTTCACATTTTCCGCGAATTTTATTACTATTATATTGTGTTATTTTATTTGATAACTCCCCTCTTGAATTAGGAAATAATCTATTTCTAATTTCATATGCTTTATCTAAAAAATCTTCACCCAAATGTAATGATTTACATACTTCTAACCCGTATGTAGTAGGTCCAGAACCTTCTTTTAACTTACGATCATATATTAATTCATTTTGTTCTCTATCATAATTAACTGCCATATGATATAATTTAAGATTTGTTAATTCTTTTATTTCATCAATATCTGTTAATTCATGATAATGTGTAGCAAATATAAAACTAGAACGTTTTTTATGTAATTCTATTAAACCAGTAACTATAATACTTAAAGCTGATTCTATCTCTGTTCCAGAGCATAATTCATCTCCCAATACTAAACTATTTTCATCAGACATTTTTAATATTACTCTTAATTCAGTCATTTCTACAGCAAATGTAGATAATCCTTTAAAAATATTATCATTTCCAAGAATACGAGAAAATATCGCTGTATATGGTTTATATTTAAATGAACTACTTGGAACATACATTCCTGATTGAGCCATTATAATAGATATACCTAACGAACGAATAAAGCTGGTCTTACCAACCGCATTTGTTCCATATAATAATATACCATCTACATCATTATCATTAGACTTACCAAAAATAACACTATTTGGAACATATAATTCATTTTGTTGTATATGTTCTATTAAACAATGTCGTAAATCTTCTACATTAACAAACGATTTAGACGCAGATTCTACAATTTCTGGTCTGCAATAATTAAATTTTTTAGATATATATGTTTTACACAATATAACATCTAACTTTGCACAATATAACGATAAATGCTCTAATATATCATAATAGTTATTTGAAAAATTAGTTAATATTTCCAAATATACTTTTGATATCATATCATTAATTTTATCATTAAGTATTAATTTTTGTTTAATTATTTTATTTAATTTTGGAAAGTCGATATTCATATTTGTAGTAGAAGCTTTTGTAAAGGCAATATCGTTAGATAAAACAACATTTTCATTAAAATCATTTTCATATGTAACCATATGTTTTTTTAACAATATTGAACGTTTTTGAGTAATTTGTAAAAATGTGCCAGATTTTTCTGTGTCGTGTATTTTTATATAATCGATATCTGGTTTTTCATATTTACACATAATCATATTCAAATATTCTTTAATACTATTAAACTGATCTATGGAATTATTATATTCGTCTATCATATTATCTAGTTCAACAGATACTTGTTTTTGTATTATATTTTCTTGAAAGTTTAACATTGATGATATATTTTTACAATTATCTAATATTAAATGACTATCTAAAAATTTCATAATCTTTTCTGAAATATTATTAATATATTCATAACTATCAGTTTTTAAAGATACAATATCACTTGTTAAGTAATCAGATATTTCTGATGATTCCGCTAGACATATATTTATTTGATTGATTATATTGATACTTGAATATAATTGATACATACCAGAAGGATAAATTTTGTGTACGATTATTTGCCTAGATATTTTTTCAATATCACGCACATTTTTCAATTGTTTTATAAAAGGTTCAACAAAATTATAATTGTTTTGATTTAAAAATAAATCTATCATAAAATATTCTTTATTCAACCATTCTACATTAAAAACTGGATTTGTTAGTTGGTATTGAAATTTTCTCTTTCCCATATCAGTAGAACATTTATTTAATAATACTAATACTGACGAATATTTACCATATTTTTTACTTTCCATAATTTCATCATCTATTATATTTAATTGTTTTAATGTATGATTTGCTAATATCACTCTGTCGGAAATATTATTAAATTCTGGTATCGATATTTTACGTATTAATTCTTTATTATGTTCTTGTATAAAGTCTAATAAATAACAAAATGCTTGTGTAGCTATATTTTCATATTGAAATTCATTACATATATCATAAGTATCTTCTTTGTAAAATTTAGTTATTATTTGTTTTATATAACGCATATCAGAACAATTTTTTATTTTATTAGATTTCGAATTTGTATTAATTATATGTAAAGAATCTGGATACATACCCGAATATTGTATTATTTTATTTAACTGAGAATCATTAAATGGTGATATTAAAATAATTTCACTTGGTGAATATACAGATATATACCGTTCTAATTCATCAAACGTAGATGTATTCATATAAAAAATAGTATCATATTGAAAAATATAAGATTTTCCAGTAAAAATATTTATTACAGCTATACCGTATATTATATTTTCTCTAATAACATTAGACTTAATCGGTTTATACGTATCCATCCATATACACATTATATTATTTGTTATAATATTACTTCTTTCTGTTTCGTAGGTTATCATAGTACCACTTGAATATACTTTGTCTAATTTACGTTCGATTTTATTTCCATCTTTCTCCTGTATGTATACTGGAACTGTATATCCACTTTATATTAATTTTACTAAGAATTTGTCTATAAAATTATCTCGAAACCCTGCCATTAATACTTGTTTATCTTTATAGGTTATTTTTTTTTCTGCTAAGTTTAATGAACATATATCCAATATATCTATAATATTACTACCGGTAATTTCATTTGTATCAACATCCTTTAAACCATATATTTCAAAAAATGCTCCTACTTGCAATAAAACTATAGTTTTATCACCATATTCTAATTTATATTTATATGTTAAATCAAAATATTCTTTAAAAATACTGTTATTTGAAGACATAATATATTATATATGAATAATCATTTATATTATTCATATAAGTATTATTTGTAAAATATATTTGTAAATATATATAATGAAAGGGTTTTTATTTGGATTTATTGATAATCTTATTGTAGCAATATCAGCTATATTAGGAATACATATAGATAGTTATTTTAATGGTATGGGATTATATGGTGCTTTATATGGTGCGTTAATTGGACATACTATTAGTGACTTTATTGCCGGATATTTAGATTTTGGATTGAATATAGCAGTTAATATGGCAATAGGTTGCTTAAGTGTAATTTTTCTAGTTTTTTTATATAATTCTTTAAATTTGCCAAACATAAACTTAAAAAATGTAAAAAATTGATTTTTATAATCTCATTTCTTAATATAATAAGTTAAAATATATTAAGATAATGGATAATATACACCAAGATGATGATTATAACCAATTTATCTATACAGATGATGATAATTATTATATACGTAAATATTCAGATGAAAACATTGCTATATACAATAAACAATTAGAACCGTGTTATTTAAATGAATTAAACCCTATTTTATATAAGGTAAAAATAAAAGACACAGACCGCACTAATTTTATCTTTATAAATAAAAAAAGTTTATGTTTTATATTATATTCATTTCAAATTATATTAGGAGGATTAATCATTTATACAGCTATAAAATTAGTTATTAAATAGAATCACTAGTATTTAAATAATTATATAATAACGTGTCTGGATTATGGTTTTGTATTTCACCACATACTAATGACATACTTTCATACATTTTCCTTAAAACATCATTTGGTGTAGTTGAGCCTACACGTATTACTCCATGCTTAATTAAATATCTTTTAACTTCCTGTATAGATTTTTGTTTCAATAGCTGTTTTTTTGTTGTTACACGATTTCGTAATGTTTTATTTGAAACTAACACTGATATTTTAGGAGCAACACTAGACCTTCCTACTTTATGCGTTCGTCTTATAATTTTTCGCTGTTTCTTATTTTTTCTTTTTTCGACAGGATATTTAATTTTATTTAATATTGCGTTTTGTTGTTTAATTTCCGCTATTTTTTTACTACCTTCATCTATTTTATTATTTAATTCTATTTGATTATTTGTTTGAGATATGTTTTTATTAATATTTGATGATATATTTGACATTAATGGAACATTATTACCTACAACTATTGGTGGTTTTATACTAGTAGTTTTATTCATATAATTTCTAAATGTTGGTAATTTTCCTCCCTTTAAACAACCATATACTGGTTGTATATTCTGTAATGTATTATTATTTATAAAATTTTGTTTTTCATTAGATATATTATTATTATTATTTATTTGACTAGGATAAGTTCTCAACGTTTTATTTTTTAATGTTAGATTATTATTCTGTTCTGATTTTGCTGTTAAATTATTTAAATATTTTTGTGCTTCATCAAAATCTTTATTAAAGTTATCACTAGACGACAAGTTATTATTTATGATATTTGTATTATTACTATTATTAGTTTCTAATAACTTTTTATATCTCTCTTCTTGCTGCTTACGTATCATTTTTAATAATGATTGTCTCCGTAATGTATCTACTTGTCGTTTAACTTTTGGTTTAACTTTAATCTTAGTTTCATTATCTTTAGGTTTAACTTTTCGTGTTTTCCCTTTTGAAAATTGAAATGATTCTGGATTTATTGATAATACTTTTCTTTCACTCATATTTTTACTAGTATAATTACTTATCCGAAAAGAATAAATTTAATTACACGTATAAAGTTATGATTATAAATAATATTTTGTATTATTTATAGTCTATTTCTAAATATTTAAAAAATTGAAAATGATTAGTGCTATTTTTTTTTTATAAATTATAGGTAAAATGAATTATGAATTAAAATCTAACAATAATAGTTCTACATTATGTAGTTCTATTGAAAGTAATGTAAATACATATTCTGATGAAAGCCAAAGTATAAAAAATATTATTAAATTAGAAAAAGACCAAGTTGAACAAATCGATAAGATTGTATCTAACGCAACACCAGATGAATCAAAACTATTAGAACATCTTGGTAACTATACTGAAGAACCTTATTCTATTATTGAATCGTACTTTGATGGAAAACATCTTGAACGGTTAGTTAGACATCAAATAGAATCTTATAATAATTTTGTAAATTATCAAATACAAAGAACTATTCAGATGTTTAATCCTGTAATAATACATTCTGAAAATGATTATGTTCCTGAAAATGATAAATACTTTTTAGAAATTTCTATTAATTTTACTAATTTTAAATTATATCCACCTCAAATTCATGAAAATAATGGTGCTACAAAAACTATGTTACCACAAGAAGCAAAATTACGTAATTTTACATATGCTTCAACTATGACTGTTGATATTAATATTCAATATACTATTCGTAACACAGAAAAAATGGATACTCCAAAAATTATTAATAAATTTTTACCAAAAATAAATATTGGTAAATTACCTATTATGTTAAAATCATCTATTTGTGTTCTAACTCAAAATAATCATATTAGTCATCAATATACAGGTGAATGTTCTATGGACTGTGGTGGTTATTTTATTATTAAAGGATCTGAAAAAACTGTATTAGGTCAAGAACGTGCTGCTGAAAATAGAATATATTGTTTTGATGGTAAAAACACTACTAAATGGAATTGGATGGCTGAGATTAAATCAGTTCCCGATTTTAAATGTATTTCACCAAAACAAATTGAAATGATGATTGCTAGTAAAAATAATGGATTTGGAAATGGTCTTTATATATCTATACCTCGTATAAAACAACCGATAGAATTATTTGTTGTTTTTAGAGCATTAGGTGTAATAAGTGATAAAGATATATGCAGTCATATACTATTAGATATTAATGATAATACACAACAAGATGTTTTAAAATGTCTCCAAGCTTCTATAATTGATTCTAATAAATATATGACACAAGAAGATGCTATTTCACATATTACTAGTTATGTTGCTTTTACACCTTTGAATATGGATAAAGAAACTGGTATTAGAAAAAAAAGAGAATTCACGCATGATGTTTTAGACTCGGATTTGTTCCCACATTGTCAAACAGTACAGCAAAAAATTTACTTAATTGGATATATGGCAAAAAAACTAATACTTACCAGTCTTGGAGTATTACAACAAGATGATAGGGATTCATATTTAAATAAAAGAATTGAATTAACCGGAACATTATTAAATAACCTGTTTAGAAATTATTTTAACAAGCTTGTAAAAGAAATGCAAAAACAAATTGTTCGTGAAATTAACAGTGGTTCATGGCGTTCTATGGAAGATTATGAAAATATTATTAACACTACTAATATCTATAAAATTATGAAATCAACCACTATTGAAAATGGTATTAATCGTGCTTTATCTACTGGAGATTTTAGTATAAAACAATCTAATAGTAGTAAAGTAGGTGTAGCACAAGTATTGAATCGTTTAACATATGTATCTAGTTTAAGTCATCTTAGACGTATTAATACTCCTCTTGAGAAAAGTGGTGAATTAATTGCTCCTCGTAAATTACATAATACTACATGGGGATTTTTATGTCCTGCTGAAACACCAGAAGGACAATCAATTGGTGTTGTTAAAAATATTAGTTACATGGCTCACATTACTATACCTACTAACAGCACCTCATTATACGAATATGTTAAACCGTATATTATATCAGTTAATGACGCTAAGCCTATCGAACTTCATGGAAAAGTAAAAGTATTTATAAATGGATGTTGGGTTGGAATCGCACAAAAACCTATGGAATTATACAATAATATAAAGGATAAAAAATACAAAGGAATTATAAACATTTATACATCAATTATATTTAATTATGATTCTTTAGAAATACGTATATGTAATGATAGTGGAAGATTAACACGTCCAGTATTACGTGTTAGAAACAACAAAGCACTTATTACATTAGATATAATTAATAAAATCTCTAATAATGAATTATCATGGAATGATTTATTAACAAATTGTAAGTTAGATGAATCTGTTATTGAATATATTGATCCCGAAGAACAAAACTTTTCAATGATTGCTATGAAATGTAAAAATGACTATTTACAAGATATCAATGCTTATTTTCAATATACTCATTGTGAAATCCACCCTAGCACTATATTTGGTGTATTAGCATCATGTGTTCCATATCCAGAACATAACCAAGCTCCTAGAAACACATATCAATGTGCTATGGGTAAACAAGCTATGGGCGTTTATTCTACTAATTATGACCAACGTATGGATAAAACCGCATATGTTTTAAATTATCCTAATCGTCCATTGGTTGATACTCGTTTAATGAACTTTATTCATTTAAATAACATACCTTCAGGAACACAAATTCATGTTGCTATTATGTCACATACTGGATATAATCAAGAAGATAGTGTTTTGATTAATAAAGGTTCATTAGATAGAGGGTTATTTTTAGCAACTATCTATCATACTGAAAAAGATGAAGATAAAAATATTATTCGTGATGAAATTATTAGATGTCAGCCGGACCCATCAAAAACAAAAGGTATTAAATTTGGCAATTATAATAAACTCAATAGTGATGGATTTATACCTGAAAATCAATTAGTTGAAAATAGAGATGTAATAATCGCAAAAATTGTTCCCATTAAAGAAAATCGTAATGACCCTATGAAAACAATTAAATATGAAGACCAAAGTAAAACTTTTAGAACTACAGAAGAAAGCTATATTGATAAAAATTATACTGGTAGAAATGGTGATGGTTATAATTTTGCGAAGGTTAGAATTAGAGCTTTAAGAAAACCTGTATTTGGTGATAAATTTAGTTCTAGACATGGTCAAAAAGGCACTGTTGGTAATATTATACCAGAATGCGATATGCCTTTCACTAAAGATGGACATAGACCTGATATTATTATTAATCCTCATGCTATTCCATCTAGAATGACTATTGGACAATTAAAAGAAACATTACTTGGTAAAGTATTATTAGAATTAGGAATGTTTGGAGATGGAACCAGCTTTGGTAATTTAGATGTTGCTACAATCGCAAGTGAATTACAAAAATTAGGATATGAAAGCTATGGTAATGAACTATTATATAATGGTCTTACAGGCGAACAGTTAGAAACTAGTATTTATATTGGTCCTGTCTTTTATCAGAGATTAAAACACATGGTTACAGATAAACAACATAGTCGTTCTATTGGACCTATGGTAAATTTAACACGACAACCTGCTGAAGGTAGAAGTAGAGATGGTGGGTTTCGTATTGGAGAAATGGAACGTGATGTTATGATCGCTCATGGTATTTCACGATTTTGTCGCGAGCGAATGTATGATGTATCAGATAAATATAGCACTCATATATGTAATAAATGTGGTATGATTGCTTCATATAATGATGGTAATAAAAATAAATTATATGATACTGCTGATTTTAATATACATTTTTGTAAAACATGTAATAACCATACAGACTTTTCAAAAATAGAAATACCTTATGCTTATAAATTAATGGCTCAAGAATTACAAACTATTAATATTGTACCTAGATTAATTACTGAATAAAATATTAAAGAATTATTTAATAATATAATAAATAAGTTTATTTTTTTATAGTATTGTATAATTATTATACAAATGAATGAAGATAATTTACCACAAGTAAAAGATAACACTTCTATAAATGACGCAAGATTACCTAGTGATTTTAGTGGAATATCATTTTCTAATTATAAAAAATTACATGTTAGAAATAAATTAATAGAAAATATGTTAAATAATAAAATAGAACCAGCATGTTATTGGTGTTGTGAATTAATATGTTCAGGACATTTTATGGATATATGGGAAAATATAATTCATTATGTTGGAAAACATATTCATATTGGTAATCCAAAAATTATTATTTATTTAAAAAAACGATTTATATTATTTCAAAGTATTATAAATGATAATCAAATTACATATCCCCATCAATTACGTAATCATCCTACAATAAGACAATTATTTGCTGAAATTATTGCTACTCTTACATTATCTAATAGAAAACATAGTTTTGAACCAATTAGAATAAAACGCGAAGAAGAATTTGATATGACAAAATTATCAGATAGATTGCATGCTCCTTCAATAACATATATTACAAATATTTTAAGAAAAGATGATCCAAAAGAATTATTTATAGCTATAAATGAATTTTCATATAACATTTCTGAAGACAGTAAAAATACGATTAATGCATGTTACTGGGTTGAGTGGATTATAGAATTTTCACTTATATGTAAAAAACGTAAAGAACCGTGTGAATGCTCACCACGTAGAGATATACCAGTTGAAATTAAATATCAAACTAATATTATATGGATTTTATGGGATGCTTTATTTTATCATTGTGAAAAATTAAATAATTCATATATACAAGCCCTTCTTGAATCATTATTAGTATTATTTTGTATTAAATATTCTGCTGGTACTAATAAAAAAAGACGATATTTACTGTATTTTGGAGTTGCGTTATTAACTGAAACTATACCAAATTATATTAAATTAATGAACGATAAAGATACTATAACACAAGTAAGTAATAATATTAATCTTATTTACAAACAAATTAAAAAAAATGAAATTAAACCAACGTCTGATTATTTATTCGCAAATTTAGAAAAGGAAAGTAGATTAAATGCTTCATTAGAAAAAATGAATTTAGTTAATTCTATTGACATTCTAAAAAAATAGTTATCTCTATGACTAAAATAAATTCATAGAGATATTAACTTAAAAGGCAGCGCCAAATGCACCTCCAATCGCACCATTCGCTGCTACTGGTCCCATTGGCATCATATCATTCATCATTTGTTGATTACCCATACCAATATCAGGTCTAGCAGTTGCTACGGGGGCTGGTGGAAAACTTCCATTTTGAATTTGGCTATTATCTAAATTATCTGCTTGGCTAGGGACGTGTTGGGAAACACGAACATTCTTTTTTACATTTTGCTTATTTTCTTCAGATGGACCATTCCATAATTCTAAAGCACGATCATATAATATATTTGCTTTTAATCCTATTTTACTTTGAATACTCAAAACAATCATTAAAAATACTAAAGTTACATTTGTTAAAATTAATCCTTCGTATTTAAAACCACTATATGTTGGAAAATAAGTAATTGCTCTATGAATTACTATTATTCCACATAGCATTATTACAATTTGAATAAATATTTCTGCTAAAAGCTCTAAAGTTGTTGCTTCAGGATCAGCTTCGGGGATAAAACGATTTACTATTTTATTCAAAACAACTATTGGAACTAAACCCATGGTTGTATATTGTATAACATTTGTTAATTCAGCTACTCCTTCATCAGTTGTAGAAAAAACATGTGACAAAAATGTCTTTTTACTATCTGTTGATTCGTTTAATATTTCCATAATATACAATTGTATTAGAAAACAATTTAAATCTTATCGTTATAATATATAATATTATGTTGAAAAACGTTACGAATGTTAATAAATATTTAAATCGCGATACTGCTTCTGATAAACATGAAGAATACCAATACCTTAATTTAATTCAAGACCTCCTAAATGAAGGTAAATTAGAAAAGGGTAGAAATGGTAATACAATTAGAGGTATTGGAGCTGCTATGCATTTTTCTCTTGAAAATGGGAAAATTCCTATTTTAACCACTAAAAAAACTGCTTGGAAAACTTGTTTAAAGGAATTATTGTTTTTTTGTAAAGGGCAAACTGATAATAAAATTTTAACTGACCAAAATGTACATATATGGGATGGTAATACTACTTCTGAATTCTTAAAAACAAGAAATTTAGATTATGAACCAGGACGATCTCTTGGTCCATTGTACGGCTTTCAAGCTCGATTTTGGAACGCAAAATATACAGGTTGTGAAAGTGATTACACTAACCAAGGTATTGACCAATTACAAACAGTTATTAATAATTTAAAAAACCCTGAAACTAGAACTTCAAGAAGACATGTTATATCAGCATGGAACCCAGAACAATTAGATATGGGAGTATTGCCACCTTGTCATATATTATATCAATTTTTTGTAACAGATGAAAATAAATTAAGCTGTGCTTTATATCAACGTGCAAATGATGAATTTTTAGGAGTTCCATTTAATATTGCTTCTTACAGTATGCTAACCTATATTGTTGCTAGTCTATGTGATCTAGAACCGTATGAATTTATACATTATGGTGGTGATTGTCATATTTATGAAGAACATATAGAACAAGTTAAAGAACAATTGTCGCGAAAACCATATCCTTTTCCAACCTTTCATATATTAAACAAAAAAGATAATATTAATGATTATTCTATTGAAGATTTTAAAATAACTGATTATCAACATCATCCTCAAATAAAAGGTAATATGGTTGCTTAATATTTATTATTAAAAATATATAAATATATAATTTATATATTTTATATAATTAATCAGATGAGTCGTTCTAACGCAGCTGCTATTCGAAGACGTGTAACCAATGTTCAAAATAATTTTAACAATCCACCTGTAACACCAGATAATGTTATATCTGATATAAACCCTCCTCCACCTATTCCCGCAAAACAAAATAGCTCATTAAATCCTAGACAATTATTGAATGAATTGGATTCTCGAGTTAATTTAATTGAAGAATCATTACAAAATACTGATTCAAGCAACAAGCCTAATATTATTGATATTATAGATGAATTTAATACTCGATTTGAAATGATGGCTACTGAAATATCTGATTTAAAAGATACTATTATAAAATTACAATCATATACAATGGATGTAAATAAGATGTTATTGAATGAACGAATCCAAATTCTTTCCGAAATACCTGTTCAATCATCTGATGATATTAACAATTTAGATGTAAATACTACTCCTTTAACTAGTGTAGATATGAGAGAATTAGTTAATGAAGAAATTGGTAAAGAATAAATATAAATTGGTTAATTAACGTAAAAAGTTATATATAATAATTATATTACATATAATAACATGTCAAATAGTAATATTATGAATAAAATACAAATATTACAAAATGAATATTATAATACATACAATAAAAATATACTTTTTAAGACTAATCAAAAATTTAACTGTGCTAATCTTATTTGTAATGAAATTGGAATAGAAAAGATGTTACAAAAAACTATTTATATATTTGAAAGTAATAAAATTTTTATAGATTATCCTATTTTTAAAACCTTTGCTAATCCTAATAATTATAATGATTTATCAATATTTTTAGCAAAAATTATAAATGATTGTATTTATAAACACAAATCTTTTGAAATACATATAAATTTGAATACTTTAACTATATCAGCTGTAAACCGCTATTCTGATATTATAAATTTGTTTGCTAGTCATGGACAAGAAAATAAATACGATAAATATTTAACAAAATTAGAATTGTACTATTGTCCATCATTTATAACTGCAACTACTAATATTTTATCATCATTTATATCTCCAGATGTAAAAAAAATTGTACATTTTAACTCAAAATCTAATAGTGAAGTTTTAATCTATAAATTATTTTCATAATTACCGTTTAATTTATTGTAAAAAACTACAATAATAATGTATATAACATGTCTGGATTAATAAATATTATATTATTTATAACTGTTCTAGTTATTTATATTCATATAATTAATCAATTGAAAACTAGCGAAGATTTAGAAGTATATGAAATGGATTATACTAATAATATACATTTACAAGAAGTATGTGATATAAAACAACCTGTTCTTTTTGAATATAATAGTATCGCTTCTGAATTTTTTGAAAATATTAATAAAAATACTATATTTAATAATAATGAAGACATCAAAGTTAAGGATATTCGTGATTATTATAATGATAATAATGTAGATTATATTGTATTACCTCTAGAAAGCGCCACAAATTTAATGACAACTGATACTCATTCTAATTATTTTACAGAAAATAATGAAGAATTTATAGAATCTAGTGATTTATACCAATACTTTCATATGAATGATACATATTTAAAACCCACTTTTTCTATGATATCTAGGTATGATATTATGTTTGGATCCTCTAACTGTATTACTCCATTAAGATATCATACTGATTTTAGAAAGTTTATATCTGTTCATTCAGGTAAAATTAAAATTAAAATGACTCCTTGGAAAAGTTCTAAGTTTTTACATCCATATAAAGATTATGAAAATTATGATTTCCGTTCTCCTATTAATGTATGGAATCCAGATAAAAAATTTAAAAAAGATTTTGATAAAATACGATTTTTAGAGTTTGATATAACCTCTGGATATATGTTACACATACCTCCTTATTGGTGGTATAGTATTCAATTTAAAGATGGAAAAGATACTATACTTTCTTCAATTACATATAATTCTTTAATGAACTGTGTTAGTAATTTACCTAATTGGGGATTATATTATTTACAATTAACTAATACAAAAACTAAAATAACAAAAACTTTACCTATTGAACCAAATAATAGTAACGATTCTATAAATGATATTGATGAAAATTCTATAGAAGAAATTTAGTAAGATTATCTCAGTTAAAATATTCGTATTATGTAAATGAGTGAGAAAACTACATCAACAAAAAACAACGAATTAAACTCTATTGATAAATTTGAAGATAATGTCCTTGCTGTAAATGATTCACCTATACCTGATTTTAGGTCATTAGAAAATTTAGATTCACATTATAAATCTAAAAAACATGATGACAACTCAACTATAGCAACTGAAATAAAACCATTTGATCATATACCTGAAAGTACTAATGATAACACAATTAATAATGGTAATGCTGTTAATATAGATGATATATCTGATTTAAAATCAATTGATGAAGATATTGATTGGTTTAAAACTAGGGAATATCAAATATTTAAAAATCAACTTACATCTTTGCGAAAAAATAATATTTTTATTTTAAAAGAGTGTAAGGAATGCAAACGATTGTTAGATTTAAAATTTAATGATTTAAATTCTATGGTAAATAATATTCAAACCTCTGTTATATTTATATCCACATTATCAGGATTTCTTCAAGCTACAAAAACACAGTTTCAAATAGATCTTGATATTATTTCTGTATGTTCTATTACAATTTCTACTTATATATCTCTTATTTTATCCATATCTAAATATTATAAATTTGATGAATTAAAGGATACTATACAAACATTACGAGAAAAGTATTCTCTTCTTCATAATAGAATTGAATATAGAATGGATGTGTTAGGCCCTTGGAATAATAAACATTTATGGGAATATCAAGATCCTAAAATGAAGTTTAAGGAATGGACTACTGTTGTAATGACTATGCAAACTGATTATAATGAACTAATCAGAACAAAACAAGATCTTACAACAGAATTTGAAATTATTATGGATACTATTTCACGTAATAAATATAACAACTTAAACAATAACTTAAATTATGTTGATAGAGAATTATTATTTCAAGTACAACAAAAAGAAAATTATTTAGAACAAAAAATAATAAAAGCTAGAAGTAATACTATTATGAATAAACGTCCTTCTATTATACTACAACATGAAGAATTAGATAACTGGGATGAAGAAAGTAGTGTTGTATAATTTTACATAAAATACATAAATATAACTATATTATTTATAATATAGTTATGATTGAAGCTACTTTAAATACTGATAATAATTATGAATCTATAGATAATAATAATATAAATGATATCAATGTGTTAAAAACTATTATATCTAAACAACAATCACAAATTAATAAATTAACTTTAGAATTATATGAGTTAAAGCGGTTAATAAATGGACGCGGTATGAGATCAATGTCTTATGAATCTAACGAATAACTATTCTAATGTTTTATCAATTACTACTTCTTTTAAAACATTATGAATGATTTTATTTTCAAATTTTTCATCTTCTTCTTCTCCATATCCACCTAACGATGCCTGTGAATAATCAAAAAACTTTTCACATTCAGGTGTATTTAATATTTGAAAATTAGGATTTTGAGCTTGCCATGGATATAATTGTTGTTGATTTTTATTTGCAACAACTTTAACTGCTTTACGTAATTGTGTCATATTACTATCTTCTTTTTCCCATTTATCTGTATCTTTTACATATACTGTTTCTCGTTTTAAATCAGTACAATGTATTGGACGGATATGTGGATCCATACCACGGATTCTTTCTACCATTACATGTGAAATACCTTTAACAAATCCATTTTCACCTGTTCTAATAAAATCATCTGTATTTAATTCTATAGATTGTATAAAATCATTTAATGTAATCGCATCTTTACATGTTTCATTTAAAAATACATTTAAATTAAAACGATTATTGTTATTATTAGTTATTGTATTATTTGTAGTATTACCTGAATTTTTTGCTAATTCTATCATCTGTTTATTTTGTTCAGCCATTATTGCTCTAATTTCTTTATTTTCTTTCAACAACTCTAATACTAATGATGAATCAACTGAGTCCTTTTCATTTAAATTATTATTTATATCTTCATTATCAATAAAACATCTTTTTTTATGATACCAATAACTATTGCGTGCTTTATATACTTTACCACAATCACATTGAAATATTTTGGCATCTTTTTGCTTTTTTTCTGTTCTATTTGTTCTATTTATATGTTTTGCTGTAGTTAAATGAGTATCATAATTACTTTTCTTACTGCTTTTAAAATCACATTCTTCACATATATAAAGTTCTGCTTTTTTTGGCATTTTATTTTGTTCTAAATGTTCTAATATATTTTAGAACAGAAAAAAAGCCGTAATTATTTTACGCATAATATTATTTTTGTATATTTATACGTAATATTATTTATTTTTTATATGTTAGATAATATAAAAAATAATATCCATATTTTACTGCATCTATCATTACATATTTTGGCATTTTATTTTGTTCTAAAATGTTCTATGCTTACCATATGCTTTTATAATATTTAAATAATAATATTTAAATATTACGATAATACGTAATAATATTTATAAAAAAAATATGGCATTTTTTGCTGTTTTTTTGTTCTATATATTATAGAACGTAAAACAAGCCTAAATAATTTTCAGCGTAAAATTATTTATTTTCTTATGCTTTAATTCAGAAAATTAAATTGTCATATTTACTGCATTTTCATCAGAAACGATTTTTTGAAAAATTCTTAAAAAATTTTATTTTCAGAAAAACAAAATTGGACATTTTAAAAATGTCCATTTTTTTTTTGCTGAACCATTTCTTTTTTTACTTTTTTCGCGTAAAATATGTAAAATAATAAACTTATATAAAAATATTATCTCATTGTTTATTACCAATTATTAATGTCTGATACTATATCTAAGAAAAGCGAATCTACAAATAGTTTAGATGAATTAGATTTTAATTTGTTATATCCTGATAGTAGAAGTAGTAGCGTATGTGATGATTATACTATAAATAGCATTACCTCTGATGATTTAAATGTCGAACAAAAAGAAATAATAAAAAGAAAAATAGAAGTTAATTTTAGTGACAATATGACAATAAGTGAAGAACCAAAACGATTTACTCCCACTCCATCAAAATATTATATAATGTTACAAGAAAATTATAATATAGTTAATAAATTAAAAAAAGTATTAGATAATAGAAACGATCATACATGATAACTATTTAGTTTTTTTAACAGTTCTTATTATTTTACTAATAACAGTATACTTTATTTTTTTACAAAATTGACGAATAGTTAATTGTTTAATATTATTTGAACCTACTGATAATTCTTGAATGTTCGTAGGTAATTCGTCAGGTTCATAATCCCATAATTCACAAAAATGTGATTCGTCATTTTTATTTTCAAAATAAACTTCTTTGGTATTATCATCAATTATACCATTGAACTCAGATATACGTTCATACCATATTGGTGATTTACTAGCATAATATAACCAATTTTTTAATTCTGAGTGGTATATTTTTAAAAATGTTTTACTATGCTTATTATCAAATAAATTATTATATTATTTATAACTAGGGTATAATTTAACATGTTTTAATAAATAATAAGCTTTTTCATTGTTTTCGAGAGAAATTACTTTTGTTTTATATTTTTCAATATGTTCAGAAGTTAATGTAATAAAACATTCAGGCATTAAATTATCAGATACTTCATCTTTACTAATTTTATAATTTAGTTTGTTTTTTACAAATGATATCATATTATACGGTCTTAATGCTAATGTATAAATTATAGAACCCACATGACAATCATATTTATTATCATCATTTTTATTCCATTCATCAGTTAAATTTATAATAAATTCTTTTAATGAAGGGTTATTTTCAGCATATATTTCATCATAAATATTTTTTAAATATTCAAAAGTTTCTTCTTCAAATCCAGAATAATAATATTCGTATCCCCAAAATAATGCTTGTTCTACATCTCGTAATAATAAAGATATAAATATATTTTGCTTAACTTCTATTCTAGAGTATAAATACCTAGTAAGTGTGTTACATATCTCCATATCTTCTATTTCATTATTATTTGTATTCGTCATACTATTATATAAATAAAAATAGTATTTATATAATAATTCAATTTTATTCTATATCTTGTAATACTAAATCACTAAAAATTTTATTACACCATTGACATTTATAATTATATTTACATTTTGTATTATTATCTTCCGATTTAATTGTAAATTTCTTATCACATGAAAAGCATGTTATGTGTATATATTTAGTTTCTTTATTATTTTTGTATGAAATATCAGAATAATTGGTATCTTGTATAGGTTTAATTGGCTTACTAAGATTTAATCCCATTATTATTATTATTAATATTAATATAATAGTAGTTTATTATTGTTTTCAATTTTAGTAATAAAATATAATAATAATTTATAATGGTTAATTTTCAGAAATCTAATAAAGCTAAAAAAATAAGTTTTCGTAAAACAAGAAAAAATAATAAAAAAAATAAAACAAACGCACACGTAGTAAAAATATTTTTGGAAATTTTAAATATAATAAAGTTATATCATTGGAAAACTCGTTCTTATGCTAAACATCAGGCGACTGATGAATTATATGAAAAATTAAATAAACATATAGATAAATTTATCGAAGTATTAATAGGAAAGGATGAAAGAAGAATAAAAATGTTAGAAAAACAAATAAATTTAATAGATCCTGAAAATACTATTGATTTTAAACATAGAATTTATGAATATCGTGATTTTCTAACGAATATAGATAATTGTTTTAATAAAAAAAAGGATACAGATTTATTAAATATTCGTGATGAAATACTAGCAGATATTAACCAATTTTTATATTTAATGACATTTGATAACTAATCACAATTATACTTATTTAACATACCAGTAAGTCCTGGTAATCTATGATATTCGTTATAATGTCCATGAATATAATTAAATCTAATAGATGGTACAGTCATTCTATTAGATAACATATCCTTTCGTATTTTATATATTTTTTTCCAATGCCGTTGAATTAATCGTAACCAATATGTTTTTATAAGTACTGTATATGTAGAATCTTCTAAAATAATTAACTTCATAATATCAATATTAGAATTAGTTTTAAAAATACTATAATCTTGTAAGTAATAATGTATGTTATTATATGAATATTTGAAAAATGAATGGGGTGTTACAGAGTTTGCATATAATATTTCATAACTATTCATAGTGCTTCCAATACCAATATAATAGTTATTATTTTGTTTTTCAGTATCTAAATAATTTAATTCATCTTCAAAAATTAATTCTATAATATATTCGTCTATAATATCATCTTCGTCTATAATACTATTTTCTTCACTAGAATATATAGTAAGAGTATCCGAATCATAATAAGATTCACTTGAAGTATTACTAAGAGAATTAATACCAGAAATAGTGATTTCTTCATTTACACTAGAATCGATAGAATCGTCCATAAACATTATCATTATAAATATAATTCATGTATTAAGTTATAATTATAATAATATTTATAAATAAATCAATTTTCTAGGAAAAATAATATAAAATTATTAATAATAATAATATTATAATGCCTTTTCAACATCCTTTAATATTAGTAACTATCGAAGACTATAATACTAGAATTCCAAAAGTATTAGAAGATTATATTTATTCATTGAATATATTTGATTCTGTTGTAAGATTATCTGATTTAAAATTGGGTGATTTTAAAGAAAGTTCTAGCACGTATATTTGTACTCAAATGTGGTTACATGTAAATGAATTAGAAAAAGATATAATAAATGAAATGTTATCAAATGATAGATTTATATTTTTAAATGTAGAAATGTTATCAGAAGAAACACGTATGAAACATATAGTTGATTTAATACAAAATGGTGTTCAAGTAGCAGATTATAGTGAAGCAAATATTTTATTTTTAAATGAATATTTGAAATACAATAATATACCATTAACTAAAGACATTATTTATCTTCCTTATCAATATAACCTAAAAGATCAAGTGCAATTAGAAAATATAGATGATAAATTTGAATATGATATAGGTATTATTAATGCTTTACCTGAACAATCAGATACAGTAAATTCATCAAATACATATAGACGAACTAAAATGTGGAATGATTTACAAAAAACAAAATGGAAATGTTTAAATATATTAGGTTGGGGTGCTGAACGTGATAATTTAATCAAACGATGTAAGGTAATTATAAATATTCATCATTTTGAATGTTTTAATATATTTGAACATATACGTTGTGATAGATTAATTTTTGCGAAAAAAATTATAGTATCGGATAATTCATTATATATGGATAAATTAGATATAACCCGTTATATTTTTAGTGAAGAATTTGATAATATTATTCCAAAGGTTTCAAACATATTGGAAAATTTTGAGAAATATTATAGAGATTCTATGAAAAAAATTCCAATGAGTGGTTTAATAAAATATAGACGGGATATATTAGAAAATGAACTAAAAAAAATATCATCATATTTTTAATTTATACATATAAACTTTGAGAAGTTGTGATATATTTTAATACCATATCTTCTATTTGAGATAATTTATGTTGTAATTCAATTAAATTTAATTGTTCGCATACATTTATAAATTCTTTACTTATAGTAACAATTTTTAACATAGCTTTTGTAAAATCACCAACAGATATAGTTTTATTATAAACGTCATTTTGAATGAAATATTTGCATTTTTCTTCTGTATCGCATTCACACCAAGACATAGAAAATTCAACCATATCATATATTAATGCGTTATCGTAATCTAAACCAGTGTTTAGTTGTAATTCTTGTTCTAAATCTAAATATTTATCATAATGATGTTTCATAGATTTAATCTTCTGTTCTAAAAATGAATCTTCAATAGTTAATGAATATACCTTCATATCATCACGAACTTTAATATCAGTAAAACAAGAAAATAAACCAATTAATTGTATAGTGTTAAAATTTTCAAAATTATTCCATTTTACCATTAATTCTGATAAAATTAGGGGGTGTATTTCTGCTATATTAGAAGAAATATTACCTAACATTGTCAATGTAAATGTATTATCCGGATTTCTGATAATAAAACCATTAGATGTCATAATATCACATATTTTCTCAGTTTGATCTTTAATATAATTAGTTGTATATGATAATTCATTATTCAAATCAAAGTGTTTATTTTTCATTTCCATTAATATAAACATATTACCAGAATCACTTTTGATATATTTATATTCATCTTCATATTTACGAATTTCACGTTCTAAATTTTTACGTTTTTTATTAGTAGAATTTTGTAATTGTTCTTGCGAATTAATATATGATTCACATATATGTTGCGGTGTTCGCATAGATGTAATAGCTGATTCTTTTTTTGTAATTTCCTTTTCTATATCAAAAATTTCCATTTTACAACAAGCAATGTCAGTATTAATTTGATATTGAATCATACTTTGTTGAGAAAATAAATCGAAATCCTTAGTTTGTCCATTATTTAATAAATTTAAAATAAGGGAATATGTAATATGAAATTTTGAAATTAATTTTTGTGGTTTACCGCCAAGTATTGATTTATAATCAGAAAGCATAGGTGTATTAAATAAATTATTACAATGTATAACATGACCGATAACATCAATACCACGGCGTCCAGCTCTTCCAGCCATTTGTGTATATTCATGAGCTAATAAAAATCGTTCATTATGTCCATCAAATTTTGTTAGACTAGTAAAGATTGCTGTTTTAATTGGACAATCTAAACCAATAGCAAATGATTCGGTAGCAAATAACAATTTAATATATTTTTTAGAAATCATTAATTCTACAATTTCTCGTAAAACAGGAATCATACCAGAATGATGAATACCAATCCCTTTTTCTAGAAGAGAAACAAGTTTATTATATTCAGGAAGTTCTAGGTATTCACGGAAATTAGGTAATTTTCTAACAATTTGTTCGCATTCATAACGAACAGTAGAAGATATAGTGCTATCTACCTCAAATAATGGAATTGTGATTTCCTGTGCAAATAATTCTACATTCTTTCTAGAAAAAACAAAAGCAATAGCAGGTAACATATCATTTTCTTTTAATTTAGAAATTAATTGATTTAATGCGTGTTTTCGATTAATACGAATATTATTAGATTCAAATTTATTCTTAATTCTTGTTAAAATTTTTGAGTTGTATTCATTAAATGAACCATTTGCGTCTTGTAATAACATAAATTTATTTGTATTTTCACGAATATCTTTTTGTGTATCTTTATCTCGAATGGTTTTATATACAGTTTCAGTAGTTGTTAAATATCCATAATGTGATAAAGGAACTACTCGTTTATCAGTAGATGCTAGATATACAGTTTTTGCGTCTGATGAATAATCCCTATTTTCACACCAACTAGCAAAACCTTGTGGATTATCTATTGTTGCTGATAACATAACCATTTGTATATGTTTGGGTAACATAAGAATAGTTTTTTCCCATGTTTGTCCTCTATCCGCATCATTAATATAATGTACTTCATCGAATATAACACATGATAAATCATTTTGTATATCAATTTGAAATTGAAGTGATGACGCTAATTTACTATCAGAATTAGTTGTAGTTACGAATAAATAGTTCATCAAAATCTCAGTTGTCATAATTAATACATCAGCATCAGGATTTGTTTTTATATCTCCGGTAAATAACCCAAAAGAAATATCAGGGTATTTTTTTGTAAATTCATAATATTTTTGATTTGATAGTGCTTTGATAGGACTAGTATATATGAGTTTTTTTCCTTGTTTTACAAAATATTGAATAGCAAATTCAGCTGGTAATGTTTTACCACTACCAGTATGTGCGGTAACTAATACGTGTTGTTGTTCAACAATAGCTTCAATCGCATATTTTTGAAAATCACTTAAAGGGAATGAGTACAATTCAAAATGTGAATTATATTTTGAATTGGATGAGTAAGGTTCATTACAAATTTTAACCATATTTTATACAGTATATATGTAGTAATGTTTTTATATACATATGAAAAAAACTATTTATAAATATAAGTATTTTATATTATATTTATATGAAGGTTTCGATAGCAATATCTACATATGAAGCAAATGGAAAAGGTGTTCAGTTATTGTCAGTAAATATAAATTCTATTTTACAACAAGATTATGAAAATATAGAAATTGTTATTTCTGATCATAGTAATAATAAAGATATATATAATTATATAAATAATATTACTCCAAAAAGTAAATACAATATTAAATATATTCACAACCCAAATGATAGAGGTAATATTTCTCAAAATATTAATAATGCTATAAAAAATTGTAGCGGTGACATTATAAAAATAATATTTATGGATGATTTTTTATTTCAAAAGACAGCAATAAGAGAAATAGTTAGCCTATTTAGAAGTAAAAAAATATATTGGTTAGTTAATAGTTACTTACATACAAAAGATTATAAACAGTATTTTAATATGATATATCCTAGATATACGGAAAAAATAATCAACGGTGTAAATACTATTGGTTGTCCTAGTGGATTAACAATAAGTAAAGAAGTAACCGAAGAATTTGATATTAATTTAAAATGGTTTATGGATTGTGAATATTATTATCGATTATTTTGTATTTATGGTTCTCCTGATGTTTATATTGACAAACCGTTAATTTGTACATTATTACATACGTCACAAGTAACTAATGATTGTGTAAATAATAATACTTTAATTGAAAACGAAAAAAAATACATTAATAATAAACATAATACTAATATATAATGTTGAATTTATTATTAACATTTTGTTTATTTTTTAAAATAATAGTTGCGTATGATAGTCACTTAACACATGTTGCACTTAACATATCCCAAGCTACTTATTGTATGAATCAATATACAATGTGGGATTGTATAACATGTGATATTGATAATATATATGATAATATTTTAATACAAGATGGAGAACAAGTAATATTTGGTTATAATGAAGAATATAATTCAATCTTTATTAGTTTTAGGGGATCCGAAAATATACAAAATTGGATAGCGAATTTACAAGTATCACAAATAACCCCATATGCGAATAAAGATATATCAGTAGATAAAGGTTTTTATAATTTGTTTAAATCATTAAGCACAAATATATATATAATATTGGATGAATTAACAGATAAATATAATACTAATGAATTATTATTAACAGGACACTCATTGGGTGGGGCTTTGACAATATTAACGGGGTTTGATATATTATATAATAACAAAGATTATAAAATACAATCATTAATAACATTTGGTTCTCCAAGAGTAGGTAATAATAAATTTGTATTGGAATTTGAATCATATAATATATATTCAAAGCGAGTTACACATTATTATGACATTGTACCTCACGTTCCAGAAGAGTTTTTAGGATATAAACATATATCTAATGAAATATGGTATAATGAACAGAATACAAATTATGTAATATGTGATGATAAAAACGGTAATGAGGATAATAATTGTTCTAATTCTTGTTCTCCTCTACATTGTACAAGTACATCAGACCATATGCATTATATACATATTCTAATGGGCGTAGAAGGCGATTGTTGGTAATATTTGTAACGTACAAACCACATAAATAAATGTATATATATAAATTTATATGAATTTTAACAAAGAAGAAAAAGAAATAGTATTAGGTTCCATAAATAAAACAATAAATAATATCATAAATATAGACAACATTAAACAAAATATATTAGGCCAAACATCTATATCTTTTAAAATAGATGAAATACCAGCATTATTTTTTAAAAAAAATACAAAATACTTTGAATATAATGTGTACGAAAGAGAGAAATATTTATCATCTATTTTAAATCAATTTAATTGGTATCCTACATTGTTATATCATGATGATAATGAAAAAATATTAATATTTAAACATGTAGGTGTTCCATTAACAAAAGACAATTGTCCAGATGATATAGTTCCACAATTTAACAAAATATTAAGTGATATGAAAAGTGTAAATGTGCAACATAATGATATTAAACCAGGAGAATTGTTAATAGATAATTCAAATAAAATATATTTATGTGATTTTGGGTGGGGCTCTATTAATAATGAACTGGGGTGTGGTATAAATATTTGGAATAAAACAAATAAAGATAAGCCATATGGTTGGCGTGATGATTCTACAGCGCTAGAACGAATGGATTTATCTATATGTGATGAAATACATTTATTAATTGATTGGACAAATTATTTTCAAACATTAGAACCACTTATTAATAAATCTCTTAAGTTAATTGAAACAATACATTTAGATAAACTCCAAAATAAACAGGAAGTATTATCAAAGTTTTATAGAAAATATGTTGATGACTTCAGAGGAGAAACTCCTTTTACAATATATATTGTTCGAGATACAAATCCAATTTATGAATATAGGAATACATCAAAAGGACAGCATAAAGTAAATATTAATATGTTTGATAGAAAATGTTATCTTAGACAAATAACTGGGGGTGGATATAAAATACATGCTACTGATAATATACAAGAAACAAAATATAATTTACAAGTTTTAAATTTATATAACAAATATTATAAACAAAAAGAATTTTCTGAATTAAATGATGTATTTTCTGAATTAAATAAACACCCAAGATTAGAATGGTTAATAACTCATAATTTTAATAAATTTGAGGAAGAAGATGATATAGACTTTTTAACAAATGATTATTATTATTTTATGAGAATATTAGATACTATAGAAAGACCTAAATTAAATTATAATAATGGAGTATCTAATGGTGGTTCAAGTGTAAGAAATTATATAAAAGTAAATAATAAATATAAACCAATTGATATTAGATATATAGGAGATAATTTTTATGATAAACAAATGCAAATAGATATGTTGTCTAGTAAAATAAAACATAATAATTTTTATATACCAAATGATAATCTATATTTATACAGTTTAATATATCATTCTATTCTTCATAAAGATAAAATACCAAAAGAATCTCTAGAAGTATTTAAATCATATAAATTAGCTGATACACAATTAAATAAAGAAGATTTAAAAGCATTATTAGATGTGTTTATGAAGGAACATAATTATAATTACGTAAAACCAGAATCATCTGTAAAATGGTTTATATCTAATTTATAATTTCTAATCTAATATATATATTTTAGAACAAATGGATTTACAAGCTAGTACATTATTACTTGGTTCTCATAAAGGAGTACAATATAAACAAAATACAAATATAGATGAATTTAATTCACGTATAGGTGAAAGACAGTTTGCGGATTCAGCATTAGAACCTAACTTTGATATTAGGCCAGTATCAACAAAATATGCTCATTTTCCAATTTTAAATGGACGTAAGCCAATTACAGAAGAAAGAAAACAATATACAGATTATAAATCTTCTAACAATTTCACTCCAACTGTATCTAAAGGTCCAGTATCTGGATACATGACAAATGTAGATACTGAAACAATCTTACGCAATCAACCATTCGCTTTACAAAAGGGTTTAGGACAAGATATATATGTTCCTTCTTCGAAAAGCGATTTATATAATGTTTCAGTAGTATCTCGTCCATCTAATCAACCTCATCTAGGATTATTTGATAAACAGAATTTTAGCAATAGACCTCACCCGAATGTAGCGAATTCTTCAATAGGAACAGATAAATTTTTTAATCATACACGCACTCAATTACGTAGTGATATGTAAATAATACAATTGATTCTTTAAAATTATATAATGCTTTATTATATAATTTAATAAACATGATACAATATATAACATCAATACTGAATTCAAACAATAGCAATCAAGCCACTTATAAATGGTTATTAACAATAGCTATAGTATATGCTGGTGTAAAATTAGTAAATACTTCAAAGACACCTTTTACTATAGCTGAAGGTTTTAATCAAAGCAAACCATATGTGTATAAAAAAGATGAAGATATATATGATGATTTTTATTCAGAAGTATATGATATGTTAAATAATACAATTGAAAGGAGTGATAAAGAATTAGCACATATGATACGTTTAACATCACCAGATGTTAATAATAGTGTATTTTTAGATGTAGGTAGCGGTACTGGATATACAGTAGACTTATTAAGAAAAAATGGCTATAAAGCCTACGGTGTAGATAAATCTAAATCAATGATTGAATACGCAGAAAACTTATATCCAAAGTCAGATTTTATAAACAATAATGTAATGGATTCCATGTTATTTGAACAAGCATCATTTACTCATATTTTATGCACTAAAATGACTTTGTATCAAATACAAGATAAATTAAAATTTTTGAATAATTGTTATAAGTGGATGATACCCAACGGCTATTTAATTTTACATTTAGTAGATAGAAAACGTTTTAACATTATAAAACCACGCGATGATAATGAAATAAAGTGGCAACCTTTTATAGAACCAAAGAAAAAACGAATAAAAAAAATAATTTCAGAATATGAAGATTTTAAGTACAAAGCAGCATACAATTTTCCAGTTAATTTAGAAGAATCACCTATATCAAGCTATACAGAAACCTTTACTGATAAAGTTACTAACAATATAAGACATCAAGAGATGGTTTTATATATGGAAGATATACGTGAAATTTTAAATATCGCAAAAAAAGCTGGTTTTATTTTCCATGCAAAAGTAGATATGGAAAATGATATTGGTGATGATAACCAATATTTATATATTTTAGAACGACCACATTAATTTTATACAGATAATTCACATAATTTATTTACCAAAATATATTAGATTTATGATTCAATATATTTTTTCTTCATTATTTTTTTTGAGTTTATTACTATTCATATATATAAAATTACGATATCCTTTTTGGAATAATCAACCAGTATTTCACACATATGACTATTGGAGATACTTTTATAGTATTCCATTTATTGTATATAAATATCGTCCTATAAAAACAAAATACTGTGATTTTCAACAAATAGAAACAATATCATATGTAGATTGTACAGATTATAATAAAAAACAGCTTATTAATTTATTGCAATGTTATTATATTCCATCAGAACGAATATTACATAAAATAACAAATGATGAATTAGATACTATATTTTCAGGAACATCTGAGCCTTCTTATATTTCTTTATTTTATGATAAATTATTTCAAAATAATAATGGTGATACAGAATTAATTATAAATCCAAACGCATCAGGTTGTGTAACATCTAGAGCATTTAATATGTTTTATCGTCCGACATTATCAGAATCAACATATATAACTGAAAATATTTATTTCATAGACTATTTATGCGTTAATAGAAATCGTGATATTACAAAATTAAATCGTATGTTGTTACAAACTCATGAATATAACCAACGAATTCAAAATCCAAATATTAAAATATCCTTGATAAAAAAAGAAATAAACTTATTTGAAGGTATTATTCCAATAGTTAAGTATAAAACTATAACATACTATTACGATAGTTTAAAGCCTTTTACCTTACCTCAACATTTTATTCTTTCAAATATAGATAATACAAATTTACATTTATTAACAGATTTTTTATATAATCAAACTCATACAATATATGATACAAAACCTTGTTTATTTGACTTATGTATTTTACAAAATGCGTCTTATTATAATTCATTAATAAAAAAGGGAATTATTTATATTTATTGTTTGCGTAACAGAGAACAGATACATGGTTTTTATTTTTTTAAAAATACTTATACAGAATATGATGATATGGAAGGCGACTCATTGCAGTTATACGCAAGTATCATGAATACAAGTAGTAGATTATTATTTTATAATGGATTTCATAATAGTGTTTATCAAATATTAAAAAATAAAAATAATTTCAAACTATTAACTATAGAAAATATAGGTCACAACACATTATTAATGCCTTATTTGAGTAAGAATCCTGTTATTTTTAATAATAATACAGCATATTATTTATATAATATGGTATATCCGCGCTCTCCATTATTACCTGAAAGATGTTTATTTCTAATATAAATATTAAAATACAAATATTTATATTACCGTGTATATTTCCCAGCTCTTGCGAAAGAATCTACTACAAATATTACAAATACACCTAAAAATGTATATAATAAAAATTCTTCTGTAATATTTTCAGTTTTTTCATTTTGCTGTTCTTCTAGCAAATGTATCATGTAATTTATTTTTTCCATAAGTTGGCTATCTCCATTTGAACTACTTATACCCATCTTAGCATAATAAGGTTCATTTATATTAGATTTCGGTGGTTCATAACTCTTACTATAATTACTTAAATTAGCAGTATGTGTATCATTCGCCCCGTAATTATATTTAATATCTCCTAAAATATTTGATGCGGCAGAACCTGTATTAAATTTTGGTAAAGGAGGAACATGTATATTATTATTTTGAACAGTATTATAATCCGAATTTACATTAATTTCAGGAGGAGAAATAGGTTTAAAATCACCCATTTTATCATCTTGCGTATCTAATGATGTAATTTTATCTAATAATTCAGTTACACGAGAACTACGTTCATCAGATGAACTTTTAAAGTTTTCAATATTTGTTGGAATTTTAGATTCACTGTTATATTCGTTTATATGCTCTTGTGGTTTTAATTTTACAGTTTTTCTTATAGAAGGAATCCTTTTTTTATTACTAGATTCGTCATTATTCCAATTTGATGCTGTTGCTATTAATGACATAATATTTTTGAATATACTTAAAAAATAAGTAGATAATAATTTTACCTATAAACCTAATAATTTATATGAAATAAAAAATATAATTATATTTATATTATGAAATCGATTATAAATACAACTGCTCAATTTATACCAATTATTACTATATTTTTATTATTAACACAATACAAAGGTTGTGTATCATTTAGTCATACGATTTTAGGAAAAATTGTAGCATTATCCATAGTATTGTTCTATATCAAAATAGATAAAATACTAGGTTTATTTGTATCTTCATTATTGATATTATTTTACCAAACAGATTGTTCAGATAATATGCTAAATATAGAATCTTTTGAGAATATTGAAAATGAAGAAGATAAAGAGGAAATAGACCCTGAATTTGCTGAAACAAAATCTGCTAAATCATGTGGTTCATGTACAGTAAAAGATATTGAAACATTTGAAAACTTTAATACTGATGATGAAGTATATATACCAGCTAAACATGGTGATACAGAATTTAGAAAAGAACATTGTGTAAATGGACAACTAAAACATAAAGATATGAATGTAAAAAATGAAATGGCACATCACATTTATCCCGAAATAAAATTTCATAATGATTATTGTAATGCATGTGCGCCAACTTGTCAATATTCTATAATTGAAACAAAAATAAACACAGAAAATAAATTATTACCTATATTGTCTAAGTAAAAATCTAATTAGATTATAAG